>JAABUY010000305.1_pt1 | contig 93171 bp, 59 predicted proteins | sample 5560271 | NCBI WGS metagenome assembly JAABUY01 (sample SAMN10711886, study PRJNA513374) | rock metagenome | isolation source: Antarctica rocks | place: Antarctica: Victoria Land, University Valley | reverse complement strand
CCGGCCTGCTAGGATTCAGGGCCGAAGCCTATTCGTATCCGACTACGACGTGCGGGGGGAATCGCCGATTTCTGGCATGGATTCTGACTTAGAGGCGTTCAGCCATAATCCAGCGGATGGTAGCGTTATAGTATTACCTACTTAGATAGTTATAAAAACTAATTATCTAAATTAAAGATCCCTCTTATACTAAGTTAAATTACTATTTTAGTAATAGTTATTAGTAGGGTAGAACTAACCTATCTTATAATAGTCTAAACCTAGCTTATATTTCCTATTAGTTAGTAAATAATCTAATAATTACTAAATTCTACTTTAATATAATAGGAAGAGCTAATATTAAAGAATTAAAAAAATAATATTATTATAAACGCTTAACTATTATAAGCTAGTTATCCTTATAGTAACTTTTCTAGTACTTCTAACCTTAAATTTAAAGTAATTAAAGAATTAATAGGCTATACTTTTTTAGTTTATATTTATATTAAAAATTAAAATTAAAAGGACTTTTAACCTTTTATTCTACTAGAGATTTCTATTTATATACTAGAAAATACCTGTAAAAAAATTAAGACTTTTATATAAGAAAAGTATACTTAAAAGTATAATTCTTTTACTCCTTAGTAAGTAATAGTAGTTATAAGTTAAGTTTAAATATAGATATAATAGATATATATATAAACTTTTATAGATACTAAGATCCTCCTTAAGTATTATAAGGCTTATAAGGTAGATATTACTAAAAATCTTAATTTTAGATCTAAGGAATTATTTATAATAGTTACCTAGTACTAGAGTAGAAATAAATAGTTATTAGGCCTATCTATATTATAACTCTATAGTAATATTACTATTTACAACTAATAGGGTATAACTAAGTATACTATTATTAGACGACTTATTATATTAATTATTATTAGGAAAAGATATTATTATTATTAAGATAGAAGCGTTAAAAGACTAATACTATCTACTAGGTACCTAACTAATTATAGGATATCTAGTATAGTAATACTCTATTCTACTAATAACTTCTATACTACCAAACTATTTAATGTAATTCTTAAATCCTTATATCCCTTATATTATAATATATCTTTTATACTCTTATAATAACTATTAATAATCCTACTAGATTTATTATATTAATATAAAGGAATCTATTATATATAGGAGTTACTACGGCCTAGTATTTATCTAGCCCTCTAAAGTTTAACTAGCTATATTTTAGGAATAAAATAGGAGAATAGCTTATTTTTATTATTAGAAAGTCTAATATTACAGTCTAATATAAAGATATAACTATATAACTAAGTATAATATTAGGCCATTTTTATATATCTAATATCTTAATTAGTATTATAATAGGCTACTAAGTAGCTATTAATAGGATCTAAGTATTAATAATTAGCTATAACTAATATATTAGAAGTTATATTCCTAGTCTACCTATTACCTAATAATACCTACTTATATATAATACTAGAAAATAGCTGTAAAAATTCAAGATTTTTACTTAGGAAAAGTATACTTAAAAGTATAATTCTTTTATTTATTAATAAGTAATAATAGTTATAAGGTAAATTTAAGTCTAAATATAATAGATATTTATACGAACTCTTATAGATACTAAGAGCCCCCTTAAGTATTATAAGAGATATAAGGCAAATATTACTAAAAATATTAATTTTAATTCTAAGGGATTATTTATAATAGTTACCTAGTACTAGAGTATTAACGAATAGTTATTAGGCCTACTTATATTATAACTCTACTATAATATTACTATCCAGGACTAATAGGGTATAACTAAGTATGCTATTATCGGACGACTTATTATATTAGTTATTATTAGAAAAAGACGTCGTTATTATTAAGATAGAAGTATTAAAAGACTAACGCTATCTACTAAGTACCCGACTAACTACGGGATATCTAGTATAGTAATATTCTATTCTACTAATAACTTCTACGCTACCGGACCGTTTAACGTGATTCTTAAATCATCGTACCCCTTATATTATAACGTATCTTTTATACTCTTACGATAACTATTAATAGTTATACTAGATTTATCTCGTTAATATAGAGGAATCTATTAGACGTAGGAGTTTATATAGCCTAGTATTTATCCGGCCCTCTAAGGTTTAACCGGAGGTATTTAATAAACTAAATAGTAGAATAGCTTATTTTTATTATTAAAAAGTCTAATATTACGGTCTAATATAAAGATATAACTATATAACTAAGTATAGTATTAGGCCGTTATTATACTTCTAATATTATAATTAATATTCTTATAAGCCGCTAAGTAGCTATTAATAGGATCTAGGCGTTAATAATAAGTTATAATTAATATATTAGGGGTAGTCTACCTATTATCTAATAGTACCTACTTATATATAATATTTTTATTATTCGGCTAGATATATATTTAGGAGTTTTACGCCTAATAATATAGAGGTTTCCCTGTCTTATTACCTATAATCGAGCTACGTATAGCTAATTATAACTAAAAGTAGGCTTAATCTATAAGTTAATACCTACGTACTTTATTAATTAGCCTTATAATTTATTAATAGTTATAGTAAATACCAGTTAGATAGGATACTACTTATAAATAAAGGGGGTAGGAATCTACCTATTATTTTCTTTAGACTATAATGGCGTCTTAAATAGTATTACCTTCTCGCCGTCGTGGGTACTACCTATAATCTCCCCCTTAAAGATATACTTACTATAGCTTATTACCCGTAGTCAGGTCCTATTATATAGACGTAGCGGATCGAGGTTTCTTAGTAGTATAACTAGTACGCCTAGCTTAACGTATAGCTTATAAGACAGTAGGGAGGGTTTATAGAACCCGTGAAAGTACTTAGGGGGGAAGAGTTCGTTATCTTCTTCTAATATAGCACGATTAATGCTTTAGTATATTATTATATTACTAGGGATACGTAATATTATCTTAGTATTAATACTAGTAATATCTTTATTTATAATAGCGAGAATAGGCCCGTTCTAATAGATAAACCCTCTAAGAGATATTTATCCTAATATTAGTATAGATATTCTTAACTAAATTATTAATAGCGTTTCTAGGGGTATAACTATATTTCTAATATAATACGTCTTTATTAGTAGTAGGGCTTTTCTAGATATTAATACTATTACTAATAGTAAGGAGATTACCTATAAATAGTCCTATTTTATAACGTATAATATCTATTAGGTCGGGATTATTAAGTCGCTTATTAATAGTAAGATTCAAACATATAACCTTTCTCTAGAAATAGGCCTTCTAAAGATACGCCTTAATAACCTAGCTACTAGATCCTCCTAGAATAACTAGGAGTATTTATTAGAAGTCCCTATAAAAGTAGACTACCTTACCCCTAAAATAAGCCTAGTCGTTACTATAGATATCTTAAAGGCTACGACTAATAACTTCTATATCATATTAACTCTATATAAGAGACTTATCCTAAAAGATAATATTAGCTCGCTTAATTACCTTAGCGAGATTTATACCCTTCTTAATCCTATATAAGGAGGTAGTATTAGAGTCTAGGGGTATCTTAAATTATAAGTAAGTAGTCTAACCTCCCTATAATAGCGTTAATATAATACTAGAAGATACTACTACTAGAGTAACCTTTTACTAGGAACGTAGCCTTTCTATAATAGTATTTTATACTATTATCTTACTAGTCCCCCTAGTACTATTAAGGAAGAATAGTATACTTAGAGTACTAAATTTATCATCTATATAAGCGTTAATAGCGGCGATAATCTAATTAGTAGCGTAGTATTAGTTAGTATTTAGCCTATTCTATAAGACCTCGGCCTTATTAGGGGTAATTTAGTAAGATATTTCTTCCCGTAAAAGTCTATTTAGAATATTGTTAAAATTATTAAATGGAATAGTTAGAATAGGTAGGCTATATTAGGCTAGATCCTTGATATATTTAGGGGTTAATTAATATTCTAATTAGCCGTTAATTAGGTAAAGGGCGTACTATTCTATAAATAACTATTACTTATAGTAATTATCTAGTATTTAAAGCGTTAAAAAATCCCGTTATAGGAGGTATAAGTAGTTATTTAAGATATACTCCTTATATTTATTCTATAATATTAGGGCGTTAGTAGGTCAAAGTTTAACTAATACTAATATAAAAAGACTTCGTAGCTTATAGCCTCCCTAAAAATCCTTTCCCTTATTAAGGATCTTATTAGTATATCTATTATTTTTAGTTAACTTAAGCTCTATATAGGCCTCCTTCTATCCTATTAGCTAGCCGTCTACTATCTAGAGGTTATTAAATAATATAGCCCCCTTAATATAATAGAGGAGTAGTCGGTAATAGTAGAGATCCTTAGTTTTAGGACTAATAAAATTAATACGCCTAAGAGTCTCCCCTTTTTTATATATTTTCTATTATTTATTTCTTTTATTCTACGTGAAGAACTTAGGAAAATCCGCGTATAAATAATTAAGTAGATCCCTTATAATAGTAGGATATTTCCCGTTCTATTTTATAAAAGGTAATAGCTAACTATTATTATAAGCTTCCTTAGCGAGATAATTTATATTAAAAAACTCTATTAATATAGTCCTATAGAGCTTATTACTATCTATTAGCTTTTATTTAGTAGCCTTATTAATAGCCTAGTTATTGGCCGGCTTAAAAAGGGTACGCTATTAATCTAGGAGGTAGATCTATAAACGCTCTATATAAGTTCTTATAATACCTATACTAAATAAGAGTATCTTCTAGATAGCCTTAGTAGACCTAATCTAGCGAGCGGACTAGAACTCTATGACCTTATCTACTAACTCCCCTTACTATTACGGCTAGCCGGTTAGTCTAAGCTTTATATATCTTACTATATAGGGATTCCTATATACTTAATATCTTTAGCCTAGCGTCCGCCCCTAATATATATTATTCTACCGCCGGTATAGGCCTCGTTAAATAGAGGGTTAGTACTTAGCATTATCGTCTTTATTAGCCTGCTAGGAGGCGTACTAGCGACGCGTATCTAGACGATATTTAGGAGGTAGCAGAGGAGCAATTTCTCGGGGGGTCTCTTTAAAGATAGGGGGAGTAGGTTATTAAGGGTTCCTTAGCGGAATAACTACTTAAATAGTTATATTAGTAAGGGCTATACGCTGCTAGGGAGTAATACCCTTATTAAGGTAGCTATAAGGGCGAGTACCTAATAGTATTTCTCTAGGGCTAGGTTCTACTAACGTGATATCTCTAGGGTTTACTAGTAGATTACTAGATATAATATAAGTAGGTAATATAATCTTCCTTAGGTGTCTAGTACGCCCTGTACTATTACTCTTATAAGATTTAACCCTCTTATTAATGGTATTAGGTTCTAGCTTAGAAAGAGCTACTCGCTTAGAAGGTATTAGTAGGGAGGTAGAGGAGCTAAATTTAGTATAAGAGGGGTAATACTATATTATTCGAAGGCGGCTAGCACGATGCATACGTTGTAGGTTATAGGAGGAGGTATTACTATCTATAGTATACTGTAAAAGGTGAAGAAGAGGTAGGATAAAAAAAACTATTAACGCGGTAGGGAGGCGCTAAGATATAACACGGTCAGATTAATTTAGTAGGTAAATCTATTTATTATGATATATCTTCTAATCTACTAGGCCGATTTAAATTATTTTTAAAGCGTTAAGTAGTTAGGAATAGGGTGAGTAATATTATTTATATAGAAAATATTATAGAGCGTTAGGGTAGATATAGGTAGAATACGAAGAAAGTTAGACTTTTAATATTCGCGCTAGTCCTAGAGGGGTAACTAGGGGACTTATTAGCTAACCGATAAGCTACGATAAGCTTAGGGGCCTAAATTATATATATTCTATTATAATAAGAAGATTCCTTATTATTTAGCTAGATATATATTTAGGAGTTTTAAGCCTAATAATATAGAGGTTCCCTTATCTTATCTCCTTACTATAATAGAAAATACGGATATTAGGACCTTAAGCTTATTATAGCTTATTAATTAGTCTAAAGTCCCCTAAATTACCTCCTTAAGACTAGCGCTACCTGCGTTAAGTATTAAAAGTCTAATATTTCTTTATATTCTACCTACCTCTATACTAATACTTTATAATATTTTCTAATTAGAATAAGTTATATAACTTATCTTAATATATATAATACTTTAAAAATTATAAAAATTAGTATAATAGTTTAAAAGATATATTATTATTAATAGATTTACCTACTAAATTTAATATATTAGTCTAATATCTTAGCGCCTACTAATCCTATTATTAATTTTTTCTTCCTACCTATTACTACCATTTAAATAGTATACTATAGATTTTAATACTTCCCCTAATTATCTATTATATATAACTTATACTAGCCGTCTTTAAACTACCTACTATTACCCTTCCTATACTAAACTTAGCTCCTCTAGCTCCCTTATAATACCTTTTAAGCGCGTAGCTCTTTCTAAGCTAGATTATAACACCCTGAGTAGTAATAATAAGAGGGTTAAATCCTATAAGAGTAATAGTATAAGGTGTACTAAACGCTTAAAGACGACTAATATAAGTACCTAAGTTAGATCTAGGATTCTTAGGGCTAACCTAATAGATATTATATTAATAGAACCTCGCTCTAGAGAAATACTATTAGGGACTCGCCCTTATAACTACCCTAATAATAGTATTACTCCTTAGTAGTATATAGCCCTTACTAATATAACTATTCAAGTAGTTATTCCGCCTAGGGACCCCTAGTAACCTACTCCCCTAGCCTTTAAAGAAGCGCCTTAAGAATTCGCTCCCTAGCCTCCCTCTAAATATAACTAACGTACCTGTTACTAGTACGCCTAGCGGGACGCTAATATAAAGGATAATACTAAGTACTAACCCTCTATTAGATGACGCCCGTACTAACGGCGGAATTATATATATTAGGGGCGGATACTAGGCTAGGGATATTAAGTATATAGGGATCCCTATATAGTAAGATATATAGAGCTTTACTAGGTTAATAAATTATTTAATACTACTTATAATATATACCCCTATTATAACGTACTATTATAGAAGAATAAATATAGTAACTTAGGGGATAGTTAATAGCCTTATTATAATAGTAGGAAGAATAATTAGCTATCTCCTAACTAGTTATATAAGCTAGCTGATATAGACTTATTACCTAAAGAGCTAGAAAAAAAGATAGAGCTTAGGGTATAATTTATTAATAAACTACCTAGTAACGTAGATAATATTATTATTAATAGGTAATTTATAAGAAGGAGGACTATATATAATAAAGAATTTTTAGATAATATTATTAGTTATAATATTTGTCTCTCCTTTACTAGCGAGAATATAACTGATATTAATACCTATATTAGTTAAACTACCTTCTAGATCTAAGGGTCTATTTATTATCTAATAGGTCCTCTTATTACTAATAATAGCCTTAGGCTAAAATTCGCCTAGATCTATATACTAGATAGTACGTAGGAGTAACTAGACGCTCGCTATTAATATTTTAATAACTTAAATTAAGATACCCTTACTTCTACTTAATATACCCTCTAGTCTATTAACCTATATATCTAGGGGTTTAAATCCTATTATAACCACCTTAAGGAGAATAAATTGTAATATCCTATTAATACTATAAGCGTCTATATCTAATAGCTAAATCCTAAATAATAGGATAAGGGTACCTATAATCGCCCTACCTTTATAGAAGTAGCCCGTATTATAATAGCTCCTAATAACGCTATAAGAGGCTAGATTAAGCGGGATATCTATATTAAAACTATTAAGGGGGGCCTTATACTAATTCCTAATTAATATCCTTCTTATATAACCCTCTAATATCTGCTCCTATTTCCCTTTAGTAAATAGTTATAGTATAACCACCTCCTATTAGCTAGCTACTAGCTTCTAGGCGATTACCTATTATATATATTATAATAGAACTATATTACTAGTACGCTTACCTAGTATACCTTAATTAATAGCAATAATAAACTAGAGTAGGAAGAGGGTAGAACTCTAAGTAGGAACTAGACTAGCATATTACTAGTAAGTATATACCTTAGAGTTATAATAGGTCTTAGCGAGTAATAAGATAATAATTTTATATAAAATAGATATAAGTAAGACTAATTAATATATTTCCCTAGTTATTTTCTAGACCTAAATCCGCTTAATTATAAATAGTTCTAAATAATTTAGATAATAGTTAGAGGATAGTTAATATAATTAAATAATTAGCTAATTAATATCTAGATCCAGCCCGATTTCTTTAATTATACTATTAATAGTAGACGTCTATTTAGCTATTAGGCTACTTATATCTAGATATTAATAGAGCTTAATAATCTAAATTAGTATTATTAGAATTAATAGACTATTGAGGCGGACTACTCCGGCCTAATAGATAGGCTTAGTACTAATCTAGATATCTTACTTAAAGATATTAGTAGTAAGGTAACTATCCTCCTATTAATAACTAGAAAATGCCTGTAAAAATTCAAGATTTTTACGTCGGAAAATCACCCCTACTACCTGGCGTTTAGTAGGTGAGGTGAATTGCGGGGAGTATATCAGACACGTTAGTAGGTAGGGTGAATAGTAGGGAGTATATTAGATATACTAGGCTATTAATGACACGGATATTTCCCTCTATTCAGACCGATATCAGACACGTTAGTAGGCGAGGTGAATAGTAGAGAGTATATTAGACACGTTACTAGGTAGCCTGTACATGCGATAGTATTAGCTATATCATGTACATGTACTAATAGACCGATATGGATTATTCTAATAGCGTTACCTACCTAGTAATAAGACGGATATTTCCCCCTATTCAGGCCGATATCAGATACGTTAGTAGGTGGATATTAGACACGTTAATAGGTGACGTGAATAGTAGGGTTTTTAGCTTGTAAATGCGATAGTATTAGCTAATATAATAATAGACCGATATAGATTATTCTAATAGCATTACCTACCTAGTAATAAGACGGATATTTCTCCCTATTTAGACTAATAGTAGACACGTTAGTAGGCGTTATCGTGGGATAGGTAAAATACAAATAATGTCAGGATTTTTATTATTCGTAATCTATATTCTAGCCGTTAGTACATGGAATTTAGTAGGTAAATCTACTTATTCTAATATATCTTTTAAACTACTACACGGATTTTCGGTATTTTTAAGGCGTTAAGTAGGCTAAAATAAGTTGTATAACTTTATTTAAGTAGAAAATATTATAGAGCGTAGGTATAGATATAAGTAGAATACGAAGAAATATTAGACTTTTAATATTCGCGCTAGTCTAGGAAAGGGATCTAGGGTACTTATAGACTAATCGATAAGTTATAATAAGCTTAGGGTCCTAATTCCCGTATTTTCTATTATAGTAAGAAGATACTAGGAAGCTTATATATTATAAAAGTAAGAATATAAGACGCTATAATAATAGTCTAAAAAAGGGGTAAACCTAATTTTTTATTACCTTTACATATAATTCTAAGTAGCCTAATATCTAGAGCTTACTAGTATCTAGTTAGATATTAGAGTACTATTATAGCCTAATTACCTATATCTTTAATTAGAAGCTCTAGGAGCTAATAAAGGACCTCCTTAAGTAATACGTCCTTAGTATTTATATAGCCTACTATTATATTATTAAGTTTTAAAAGTAAGGTCTCTTATATACTTATATTCTCCTTATTATATAGGAAGAGGATTAGATCTAGATAGTTAGTAATATTAATAGCCTTATTTAAATATTTATCCCCCCTTAATAGGATAATAATAGTACGTTATATAAGTAAGTCTTATAATATATAGTTTATAATTACTATACTAGCGTCCCTAGTAATAAATATTTTAGTCGGGAGAAGAATTATTATAATAAGGCTTTTATTAAAGGATTTTTGCTAAGAGATATCTTTTATTTCTAATAGGAGTTATCCTTTTTATAAGCGTTTAATTAGCCTCCTAAAACCTAATTTCTTTATTAATAATAAGTAGATTATCCCTTATAACTTATACCTATTAATAAAATATAGTACTTATATTAATATTAAAACCTATAGCTCTATTAACTCTATTTTCTATCTATATAAATATATTTATAAGGGACCTAATTAGGCTAATATCTCCTTTACTAGGAATTATACGCGTAATAATAATAACCTTACTCCTAATAGCTAGTTATAATGGTAAGAGGAGTTAATATATAAGATTATAAAGTTCTAGTCTACTTACTAGATTAGATTTATTAAAGCTATCTAGAAGATACTCTTATTTAGTATAAGTATTATAAAGCCTTATATAAAGTATTTATAAATCTTCCTCCTAAATTAATAGTATACCCTTTTTAAGGTAGCTAATAACTAAGCTACTAATAAGGCCATTAAATAAAAGCTAATAGATAGTAATAAGCTTTATAGGATTATATTAATATTTTTTTTTAATATAAACTATATTATTAAGGAAGCTTATAATAATAGTAAGCTATTACCTTTTATAAAATAGAATAAGAAATAGCCTACTATTATAAGGGATCTAATTAACTATTTATAAATAGATTTTCCTAAGTTCTTTATATTAAATAAAAGAAATAAATAATAGAAAATATATAAAAAAGAGGAGACTCTTAGGCGTATTAATTTTATTAGTCTAAAAACTAAGGATCTCTACTATTACTAACTACTCCTCTATTATATTAAGGGGGCTATATTATTTAATAACTTATAGATAGTAGATATCTAGCTAATAGGATAGAAGGAGGCTTATATAAAGCTTAAGTTAACTAGAAATAATAGATATACTAATAAGATCCTTAATAAGGGAAAGGATTTTTAGGGAGGTTATAAGTTATAAAGTCTTTTTATATTAGTATTAGTTAAACTCTAACCTATTAATACCCTTATATTATAGAATAAGTATAAGGAGTATATTTTAAATAACTATTTATACCTCTTATAATAGGGGGTTTAATACTTTAAGTACTAGATAGTTATTATAAGTAATAGTTATATATAGAGTAGTATATCCTTTACCTAATTAATAGCTAATTAGAATATTAATTAACCCCTAAATATACTAAGGATCTAATCTAATATAGCCTACCTATTCTAACTATTCTATTTAATAATTCTAATAATATTCTAAATAGACTTTTACGGGAAGAAATATCTTACTAAATTACCCCTAATAAGACTAAGGTCTTATAGAATAGGCTAAATACTAATTAATACTACGCTACTAATTAGATTATTACCGCTATTAATACTAATATAGATAATAAATTTAGTACTTTAAGTATACTATTCTTCCTTAATAGTACTAGGGGGACTAGTAAGATAATAGTATAAAATACTATTATAAAAAGGCTATATTCCTAGTAAAAGGTTACTCTAGTAGTAGTATCTTCTAATATTATATTAATAATATTATAGAGAGGTTAGATAGCTTACTTATAATTTAAGATACCTCTAGACTTTAATACTACCTCTTTATATAAGATTAAGAAGGGGACTAATCTTTCTAAGATAATTAAGTAAGCTTATATTATCTTTTAAGATAAATCTCTTGTATAGAGTTAATATAATATAGAAGCTATTAATTATAGCTTTTAGGATATCTATAATAATAACTAGGCTTATTTTAGAGGTAAGGTAGTCTACTTTTATAAGGACTTCTAATAAATACTCCTAGTTATTCTAGGAGGATCTAGTAGCTAGGTTATTAAGGCGTATCTTTAGAAGGCCTATTTTTAGAATAAGCTTATATATTTAAATCTTACTATTAATAAGTAACTTAATAATCTCGATCTAATAGATATTATATATTATAAAATAAGACTATTTATAAGTAATCTCCTCGCTATTAATAATAATATTAATATCTAGAAAAGCCCTATTATAAATAAAGAGATATTATATTAGAAATATAGTTATACCCCTAGAAATACTATTAATAATTTAGTTAGGAATATCTATACTAATATTAAAATAAATATCTCTTAAAGGGATTATTTATTAAAACGGGTTATTCTTACTATTATTAATAAAGATATTAGTAATATTAATACTAAAGTAATATTATATATCTCTAGTAATATAATAATATACTAGAGTATTAATTATATTATATTAGAAGAAGATAATAAACTCTTCCCCTTTAAGTACTTTTATAGTTTCTATAAATCCTCTCTACTATCTTATAAGTTATATATTAAGCTAGGCGTACTAGTTATACTACTAAGAAACGTTAATCCGTTATATCTATATAATAGGAACTAATTATAAGTAATAAGATATAGTAAGTATATCTTTAAGGGGGAAATTATAAGCGGTACCTATAATAGTAAGAAGTACTATTCAAGACGTCGTTATAATCTAAGGAAAATAATAGGCGGATTCCTACCCCCTTTATGTATAAGTAGTACTCTATCTAGCTAGTATTTATTATAAATATTAATAAATTATAAGCCTAATTAATAAAGTACGTTAATATTAACTTATAAACTAGGCCTACCTTTAGCTATAATTAGTTATATATAGCTTTATTATAAGTAACAAGATAAGAGAACCTCTATATTATTAGGTCTAAAACTTCTAAATATATATCTAGCTAAATAATAAGGAATATTATATATAAGTAGGTACTATTAGATAATAGATAAATTAGGAATTTAACTTCTAATATATTAGTTATAATTAATTATTAATACTTAGATCTTATTAATAGCTACTTAATAGCCTATTAGAATATTAATTAAGATATTAGAAGTATAAAAACGGTCTAATATTATATACAACTATATAGTTATATCTTTACTAGAAAATACTTATAAAAATTCAAGATTTTTATATTATAATATATCTTTTAAACTACTATACTAATTTATATAGTTTTTAAAGCTTTAAATAGTTATAAATATCTTATATAACTTTATTTAAGTAGAAAATATTATAGAGCGTAGGTATAGATATAAGTAGAATATAAAGAAATATTAGACTTTTAATATTCACGCTAGGCTAGGAAAGGAATCTAGGGGACTTATTAACTAACTAATAAGTTATAATAAGCTTAAGGTCCTAAATTAGCTATATTCTATTATAGTAAGAAGATATTAGACTGTAACATTAGACTTTTAATATTTACGCTAGTCTAGGAAAGGAATCTAGGGGACTTATTAACTAACTAATAAGCTATAATAAGCTTAGGGTCCTAAACCAGCTATATTCTATTATAGTAAGAAGATATTAGACCGTAATATTAGACTTTGTATAATAAAAATAAGTTATTCTCCTATTTTATTCCTAAAATACTACCGGTTAAACTTTAGAGGGCTGGATAATTACCGGGCTATAGTAACTCCTATATATAATAGATTTCTTTATATTAATATAATAAATCTATTAGGACTATTAATAGTTATTATAAGAGTATAAAAGATATATTATAATATAAGGGATATAAGGAATTAAGAATTACGTGAAATAGTTTAGTAGTATAGAAGTTATTAGTAGAATAGAATATTACTTTACTAGATATCTTATAGTTATTTAGGTACCTAGTAGATAGTATTAGTCTTTTAATACTTCTATCTTAATAATAATAATATCTTTTCCTAATAATAACTAATATAATAAGTCGTCTAATAATAATATACTTAATTATACTCTATTAGTCTTAAATAGTAGTATTATTATAAAGTTAGAATATAAGTAGGTCTAATAACTAATTATTAATACTCTAGTACTAGGTAACTATTAGGATATCTTAATATATCTAGTTAGTATAATAGCGGCTTACTAGCGATATACTAGTAGTATTAGTTCGACTTCTTATTACCTGACGGATATCCTTTTATCTAGATATCTAAGAGGCTAGGTAGCTTCTTTACGGGGTATTTAGATAGTCCTCCCTCTACCTCCTTAGAAGGTAGATATTAGTTCTTCTATAACTATAAAGTTACTAGCGTATTAAGTCTACCTTCGTAATACTACCTACTTATTAGTAGTTTATACTATCTATTCTAGCCCTTAGGAACTAGCCTTCTAGTCTAGTTCCTAATAGTTCTAATCTCTCTACCTCTAAAGGGGAATAGTCCGGATTATAATAGTATAGTAATACGAAGATATCTAACGCTAAATAAAATAAAAATATATTAGAAGTTAATCGCGATAAAATTAATATAATACTAGAGTCTAATATAAGTATAGATCCCTCCTATTCTAGAGGAATATTAGCGTATTAACTTCTTTATAAAGTTATACCTAGACCTTTAAAAGGCTCTTCTAAACTATTAAGACCTCCTTAGAACTAAAGAGAGCCTAATTACCCTCGCTACTTAGTTAGAGACTAACTAGCGGTATTATACTAGAATGACGGCGGGTAAGAGTTATATTACTAAAAAAGGGGATCATTCTAATAGGTAGAATAAAGGTTAGAAGAGGGAAGGAAGTTAAGATAGAGGTATTAATCCTTCTATAAAAGTAGGAAGTATATAACCCGCTAATAGCTATAATAAATTACCGGACGCTAAGGAAGGGTTAATATATTTTAACCACGGAAAGAAGGGGTATTATAGTAAGGACTATTATAGGCCTAGAATACCTAGGAACCTAAATGTAACACCTATTAATACTATTAGAAAAGGGACTATTAAATTAAAAAAAGGAAGCGCGCCTCCATCTAGACCTTAACGCTAGGGCGCTTACTTACTAAAAGGGGTTTATTATTAGTCTATAGTATTAATATTAATACTTCCATTAATATATAAGGTATATAGGACTATATAGACTTCTTAATAGATATAAGAGTAGAGATTAATATTATCTCTTAAAGCTTCGCTAAGTAATATAATCTAAAACCCCTAGAAGGTTATTAACTACTAATTCCTAAGTAGATAAATAGTTAGTTAGTCTATTACTACGGCGTATACTAGGTAGAGTACCGCCTTATTAATAGCTAGGGATAGCTAGGTTAGTATACCAGCGTGTTCTATATAATTAAGAAGAAGGGGTTACCTATTATTCTTAGTATACCTACCTTATTAGAAGCTAGGGTATAGGTAGATCTAGGGAGTTAAAAGTAGTAAATTCTATTAGACTCTACTAGTATATATATCCTAGAGTTATAAGTGTTTACGGATACCCTTAAAGGTAAATTAGTAATTTATAATATTATCTATACTAGGTTATCTTAGGCGGAAACCTAGAGCTCTAATAGTAAAGTATTAGAGCTACTTAAAAGTCTTTATAACTTTTTAGATATCTTTTTAAATAAGGAGGTAGGACGACTACCCCTATTTAAGCCTAGGGACTACGCTATTAATATAGATAGTTATAAGCCTCCTTATAAGCCTCCTTATAATTTATTATAAAGGGAGCTAGAAACTCTATATATCTACTTAGATAACGCTAAGTTAAAGGGTTAGATATAAGAGTCTACTAGCCTTATAAGGGCTCCTATTTTATTTATACTAAAGAAGGATAGTAGCCTACGTTTATATATTAACTATTATAGGTTAAATAAAGTAATAGTAAAGAATTATTATCCTCTCCCTCTAATTAGTGAAATACTTAATCGCTTATAAGGTATAAAGATATTTACTAAGTTAGACCTTAAGGATACTTATTATAAGATTCGTATCTATAAGGGTAATAAGTAGAAGACAGCGTTTTATATATAATATAGCTATTTTAAATATATAGTTATACTATTTAGGTTAGTAAAGACCCTAGCTATATTCTAAGCCTATATTAATAGAGCTTTAGCGGGCCTAGTAGATATCACTTATATAGTATACCTTAATAATATTTTAAAGGTTATTACTAACTAGATAATTTAAAGACTTATTATCTAAATTTACTTTAATATACGGCGAGATAAGTCCTAATATTAGGATATAGTATAGGAGGAGGAATTATAAGTAGTAGTAGTAGTAGAGGTAGTAGGCTAGGGAGTAGAGGAGAGATACCCGTATAGGGGCTAGGGAGCCTAGTAGGGGGGAAGGAACTTAAAGATAAGGGAATACGCGTTAGGAGAATATTAATAAAGGCCTTAAAAGCTATAATAGCTATATAAGACGCGTTAAAGGATAGAATAATATATAAGGTAGGAAGGATAGTAGGGGTAGAGCTTAAATATATAAAGGAGTTTATTATAAAGGTAGACTAATAGCTTAAGGAGGTATATAAGTTTAAAAGAAATAGTAGAAGAGTAATCCTAGGGAGGGAAGATATAAAGGGGTAGAAGGAGCTAGGCGTAGGGAGTTAGCTAGAGCTTAATAGGTATAAGAATAGGTGATATAAGCCCTAGGAGGATATTTATTATAATAATAATAGGTAATATTATAAAGAAGGGATCTAGAGTAATAAATAATAGGAAGGCTAGGACTCTAATAGTCTAGATTAAAAATAGAATTAAGAGAGAAATAGTAAGGGCGCTTATTAGGGAATAATTAGTTAAGAGGTTTAGGATAATTATATTCCTAAGGATATAAGAGATTATACTAGTAAAGTACCTAGTTAGAAGTAACCTAATACTATTTATAATAGAGATAGAGGTAAGGGAGGAGTTAAAGGAGAATAATAACTAAGTAAGGAAGGTATATAAGTTAATAAGGGTATTAAAATAGACCTTCCTAGTTATAATATATAAAGTACTAAAGAAGGCAGTAGATATATTAAAATAAAAGGAGGTAAAGGAGGTAATTATTTAATAGAATAAAAAAAACCTCCTAGGGCTAAAGATTATAAGGGTAACCTAGTTATAGGTAGTTATATAGGAGAGGAGAGAGGGAGAGGTAGAGAAAGAGAGAGCCTTACTACTACTAAAGCTCCCTATACTAGAGATAGTAGATAAAGTAATTAAAAAGGGCTTAATAAAGAGGTATAACCTCTTAGAGTATAAGAGGTAGGAGAGGAATAAGGTTATAATATAGTACTTTAACTACTAGTAGTATAAATATATAATAGGATATTATAAGAGCTTAGTATAATATAAAATCTATATTAGTAGGTATAATTTAAGGGGATATAAGGTAAAAGAAGGGGAGATTAAGAGGTATAATAATTATAAGAAGAATAGTTATATAACCTAGGAGTAAGGATATATAATTAAGGTAAGGGAATTAAATAAACTCTATTAAAAGATAGTAAAAAATAAGAAGTTATATAAGGGCTTTATAAGAGGAAATAGGTAATAAGATACCTAGAAGTAGCCCTAAGGGGAGTAGAGGATAGTAGTAGTAAAGAAGAAGAGGAAGCTTATATTAGGATTTAAAGACTTTAATAAAGTTATAATATAAATAAGTTTCTAAGGGGATATAAGGAAAAGGGGAATTATACTACTACTAATAATAATATTATAAAATAGGCTAGGAAGGTTAATTACTCTCTAAGTAATAAAGATAAGCTAATAGATATTAAAAGAAATATTAGTATAAAAAAGGGATATTTAATAAGGATCTTTATAAGGGTATAAAAGATAATAAAACTATTATAATATAATATATAAAGGGAGTAGACTATAATAATAATAGTACTATTAAAAGATAAAGAGGTATAATAAATAGATATCTTAACTATTTAGAAGTTATTATATATAAAGAAGATAGCTTTAATATATAATCTAAGTAGAGGAGTATTCTACTTAGTATATAAGGTAGGGAGGGATATAAGGATATATTTCTTTATAAATAAATACTAAAATATTAATAAATAAGGAGTTAAATTTATATTAAAGGACTTATACTCCCTAGGGATATAAGTTATAAGAAAGGAAGGGGGAGTATTAATATATCTCTAATATATAATATATATAACCCTAGCTTAGAGTTTAGGACCTTAATAGATAGCCCCTTTATACTACTAGAGGTAAAAGAGTAGCTAAGTTAGCTTAGGGAATATATATTAATAGGAGACTTTAACCTCTATTACTTAAATTAGAATAATAGGGGTAGATATATATTATAAAGTAGTAGATATATTAATAGATATTATAAAAGAAAGGGGAATAGAGCTTACCCTATTAAAGGATATAACAACTTAAAGGGTAAAGAAAGTAGAAAGTACTATTAATTTAATATTTATAATAGAGGCTACTAAATAAATACTACTAGAATATTATATTAGGCTAGACCTCTATTATAAGTCTAATTATATCTTAATATATACTAAAATTAGCTTTAAGGTAGAGGTAGTAGTCTTATACTTATAAAAGGTATAAAAGATAGTAGACTTAAAGGAGATAAAGAGATAAATAGGCGCCCTTTAATACTTACTACTAAAAGGGGAGTTAATAACTAGGAGGTAGATAAATAGCTACTTAGCTAAAATACTTTAAGGCCTAATAGAAATTATAGAAAAGGTAGTATTATAAGTAAAGCCCTTTTTAGAGGTAAAGTCCTTTTAAAACTTAGATTATATAAAGGTTATAAGGATAATATTAAAGCTTAGGATAAAATATAATTATAAGAGAAGTTAAAGGAGTTTAAAGGTATAGTAAGAGGCTTAGAAGACTAAAGGGAGGGTATTAAGGAAAGTAAAGATACTCTATTTTGGGGAGGTAGTATATAAGGTATCTTAAATACTTAATAGACTCTAGAAACTAGTTAAATAGAGTTAAAAGAGGAGTATATTACTTTATAAATTCCTAAAGTTCCCTACTTAAGAAGGATAGGGAAGGCCTTAGGGTAAAGTTATTTTTAAAGAAGGTAGAGGTCCTTTAAAGGACCTTCTTCCTCCTACCCCTAAGGATAGATCTATGTAATATCTAGGGGTTTTAGTATAAGATACCCCTAATAATAAATATAAGGGTTATTAAGGAGGAAGTTTATAAGGTAATTAATAGGCTAAAATAAGATAAAGTACTAGGGATAAATAGGATCTTAAATAGGGTTCTAAAAATAGTAGAGAGAGAGCTACTACCTAGCTTTATATACCTATTCTAGGCTTATTTAACGGTTAGATACTACTTAATAGAGTTTAAAAAGGCTAATATAATTATCTTAAAGAAGTTAAAGAAAGAGGACTACTTTAAATTAAAATAATACTATTTAATTACCCTTCTTAATACTTTAAAGAAGGTGTTAAAAGTAGTTATAATAAAGAAGCTAGGCGACCTTATAAAGAAATATAAACTACTACCTTAATATAGATAGAGGTAAAGAAGGGAAGGTTAATAATAATATCCTTTAAGATAATAGTAGAGGTAGTATATATACTATAAAATTATAATAAATCTAATATAATAAGTATATTATTATTAAATATTATAAGGGCCTTTAATAATATCTCTTATAAGAGGTTATTATATAATTTAAAAAAGAAAGGGGTCTTAACCCTTATTATATAATAGGTATAAAGCTTCCTAATAAAAAGGGTTATAATAATTATACTAAGCTAAGAAATAGATAAGATAGAGATAATAGAGATTTATATCCCTTAAAAATCTCTAATATTACCTATTTTATTTCTATTTTTTAACTCCCTATCTATAAAAGAGTATATAAAGATAAAACTCTAGGTATAAGTTATATATAAAGGCTTTATTAATAATATTTACTTAATAGTATATAATAAAGGTACTAAGGAAAATTATAAGATCTTAATAGAAGTATATAAGATATACCTTTATTAGGTAAATATATATAAGGTAACCTTTACTCCTTATAAATATAAGTTAATCTATCTATTAAAGAGCTTAAAGAAGTTTAATATAAAAGTAATAATAGACTTTAAAGTAGTAATGATATACCTAGAGGTATTAATAAGAGTCTTTAAACTTTATATTAATAGTAAATTAAAGTAGGGCCTATATATTAATAAAATAAGATTAAAGATAAAGATATAAAAGCTAGCCCTATTAATTATTACTAGCTTAATATAAGGTATTATATTTAATAGGATAAGATAGGTTTATAGTATAATAGTCTAATTAATAATAACTTATATAGCGGAGATATAATATAACTTAAAGGGGATATTAAAGGTAAAGAAGGCTAATATTATAATACTAAAAATTATATAAAATAGGTACTTAAAGATAGTACTTAGGGCTTTTAAGGTAATTAATATATAAGTATTAGAGGTAGAATTAGAATTAGGGGTCTTATTAATAAAGATAAGTATAAGGGTACTACGTAATAACGTAGCTATTAAGTACTATAAACGGTGCGTATACGCTTATATATAGAACTCTCTATTCTTATTAATAGTAAGACTAATTACTACCCTTCCCTTTAGGAGGGAATTCTCTCCTTTATATATTATAGGTAAAGGGGTAGCGTAGCGCTACTATATATTATAGACGCTACGTTAATAGTAATACTATATTCCTAATTAGTCCTTATAATTATCTCCCTATCTAGGCTCTTAGGCTTTAAGAGTATAAAAGGTTATAATTTATAAGAGATACTCCCTTAGTAATAAAACGTAGCTTTAATAAGAGCGTAATAATATAATTAATTATAAGGCCCTCTAAGCTAAGCCTTAAGGAATATATAGTTTTATTAAATTATAATAATCGTAGATAATACTCCTATATATAATCCTTATATTATAATATATTCCTATTATTCTTCCTATTATTCTTTATTAATTTATTATAGAAGTAGTTAGAAGTCTTAGTATTTTAAAGTAAATAGGAAGTTATTACTATTAAGGGTTTATTAAGTACTTAAGGTATACCTCTTTTATATAACTTTAATATTATTCTTCTAATTATAATATCTTTATTTTTTATTAATTATACTAAGTCCTTTTTAATTCTTATTTATATTATTACCCCCTCCGCGCCTTATTATACCTCCTTATAATCCTAGTAGTTACTTTATAAGTAATCCTTAATAATTAACTTACCTTCTACTAATTAAAGAAGGCTCCTACTATCTCTTCTTATAATAGTATTTAACCTCCTTTATTAAGTCGCTTATAACCTATTCTTATATTATCTTATATAATATACCTCTAGTATACTATATTTTAAAGTAAAGAGTTATAAATCTAATATTTTTTAATTAAGGCTTTACTTACCCCTTTAGTAGTATAATCTATATACGCGCCTCCCCTAGCTCTACTAGGTATAGTTGTTATAAGTATCTTAATACTAAGTATAAATAGGAAATCCCTACCTCTACCCGCCGGTCTTACGCTCGCCTTCTATAGGCTTTAGACGCTATTACTACTTTAGATACTAGCTCTAATCTCCCTTAGCTTACTAGATTCTAGTGAACCTTTAATAGGCTTATTTACTAGTACCGTTACTACCTACGCCGTACCTCCTCTGCCCCCTCTACTACTATTACTCCTACTAGGGTAGACCTTACTATTACTATCTATATTATAAATGCCTTTAAGGGTATTCTTAATATTCTTTACTAGCGTATATATATTACTCTATCTCCCCTTTTAAAGCCTTATCAAAGCCTTACTAATATATTATAAGAGTACCTCCCTCCTATTATAAAGGATAAAGATAAGGATAAAGAGGAGGATCCTATTAATAGTAGTAGTAAGGGTAATAGGCCTAGTACCGCTACTAATATAATATAATAGGCCTCTAGTATAATACCTTTAATAGCTTTAAGTTTCTTTTCTTTTTTATTAATAATAATTAAAATCTCTTTCCCTCTTTTATAATATAAACTGTATACTTTAGGATAATCTTACTTAAATCTTTGTAATATATTTAGTATATTAACTAAGTCCCGTTTATATAGCTATTAATTCTAGTTATAAGATTAACCCTTCTACTTTACTAAATATTAAGGTTTATTATAGGAGATTTTATAATTAAGAATAGCTTTAACCTCCTATTTATCTTTATTATTTATAAGCTCTACTTACGCGGCTTTTATAATACTCTTATTATTACTTTTATATAGCTCTACTAGTAAGACGTAAAAGATATTATATATATAAAAGGTATTAGGTAGTTATAATTTATACGCCTAACTACTAATATAATTAAGGACCTTAAAGGGCCTTAGATAATACTATAATAATTTCTTAGTTACTTATACTAATCTAATATACTTTATATTTAATAAGATATAATTACCTATATTATATTATCTTTACTTTTACTATTTATTTATATACTCCACTTATATAGCTTATACTTAGTATAAGTACTACTCTAAACCTTCTCTTTATTTCTAAAGTAGTTTATCCCTTTCTTATACTAATAGGACTTCTCTTAATAATAGCTCTAAAAGCTTTATATTTAGCTTAAGTAAGTAGTTATAAAGCGCCTTATATAGAGGTAACCTAGTATTAATATACTTTATATAATTATATATAAGCTCTACTAGATAAAGTAACTATATCTAGTTATCTTATCTCTAGGTAGAATAGTAGCGTAGATACTACTTAAGCGTACTATTCTATCTCTCTATTTAGCTATCTATTTAGGGATAGAAAGTAGTACTAAGCTTCCTTTTTATATTAATATAATAATATATAACTACCTAGAAGCTACTTATAAATACTATCCCTTAATCACTAATAATACCTTCTAGCTAACTAAAATTTAAGAAGATTTTATAGTATAATAGGTTAATAATACTAATAGTATTAACTATCTTTATAATAGGTAAATACCTAGCTACCTTAATATAATAGTTTATAACTACTAAGGTTATATTATAAACGCCGCCCTTCTATTTACTTAGAGGGAGATTTATAATAAAATCTATTATAATTTCTTAAAAAGGTCTTATAAGTATTAGTAATAATAATAGTATATTATAAATAGTATATCTACGCGGCTTTGTTAATTAATAAGTTAAGTATTCTTATATATAATTATAAATATCTTATCTTATTAATTTCTAATAGAACTTCCGCTTAATAAGCTCCTACGTATACTTCTATAAGTAGTAGCTAGTATAAGGGTTATTATAATAAAGCTTTAAGATTTCTTATCTAATTACTTTATTACTAGGTATAAAAAATATACTACCCTTATAAAGGACCCCTATCTTATCTATTAATAGAGATATATTAGCGGCCTTCTTATAACCTTAAGACTTTAATAATTATTTTTTATTATAAATATCCTTATCTCTATAAGGCCTGTACCCGCTAGCTTTATAGCGGCGTGTTAGGTAATAAAAGATGTAGAGTTACGTTATAGGGTTTAATAATAGGTATAGGTCTACTAATAGATTAGGTGGTAGGCCTATTATAGTAGTAGAACTAATCTTTAAGGAACTAAAAGAATAATAGGGGATAGCTAGGAAGATATATATCTACTAAGTATAGGTTTAGCCTAGGCCTCCCGTTACTAAGATATTACCCCGTATTTCTAAGGAAGGTTACTTAAAGTAGGTTATAAGGTAGCGCGTAAGACGTATATATACCTAAGCCTAATAAGTACCTCCCCTCCTAGGCTCTAGTCCCTAGTGCTAATAAGATTAACTAGAATACTTGTTAAAAAACCTTAAAACTATATAGGAAAAATAAGGGAAAAGAGTTATTTAATATACTACCACTAATATAGTATTATATTTAGCTAGGCTAGACGCGCGTACTAAAACTTTTTATAAGGTAGTAATAATATTATTTAATAGTTAGTAATAGAGTTTATTAATAAATTATCTAGATAGTATATATATACTTCTAAATTATCTATATCTTTTAATTATACTAAGATAATATATAATATAATCTAGAATTATTCTAAATACCTTTAATATATAGTTAGATACTTAGCTTATTAATTTTAAGTATTAAAGTATATAATATTTTCGTATAATTAATATTACTATATATTAATAGGGAATAACTTATTAGGTATAAGCGTTAGTAATATATATTAATAATAATATAAAAATAAGAAGGTAATATTAACTAGTAGGCGCGTATACTTTACTATTAATAATAGACTAAATATCTATAAATATAAGATATAATAAGTAACGCGCTACTCTAATATATTAGTTATAAAATTAAATAGAACCTTTATTATTATTATTATAATTTAAATAGCTTTAAAGGAAATTATACTAAGATAGTACTATAGGATATTAATAAAGTTCTTATCCTAATATTTAAAACTTCTTATAACTCCCTTAGCCTCTCTTATAAGTACTTACTTTAGCTTAATAATATTATAAAATATATTTACTAATATATATAATATTCTCGTTATATATTATATATAATATTTCTCTTATAAGTACTTATAATATCTTATTAATATCGCGTTATATTTATTAATATATTAATATTATATATAGATATTAATTTATTTTAAGTATATTTACTTATATATATTATATAATAGCTCGCTAACTTATATAATCTATCTCTTCCCTATAAGACTTATTTTATAAAGGGTTTAGATAATTATAAATAAGGTAATGCTCCCCCTTATTATTTAATATACTAATAGTTATTATAATATTAATTATTATATAGAGGTAAGTATATTAATCCTTTGGCTCTATAATAGCGTAAGTACTTATTATAATAGATTCCGGCTCCCTTTTAAAGGAAGGCGAGGAAATCCGTACGCGCTATTACTAGGACTAGCTAGGTAGATATATATTTAATAAGGAGAAAGAAACTTAGTAAGAAGATAACTTAATAGCGGAAAGCTTATAAGTAGATAGTTATAATAGTTAGGTTAGCGTCTAATATTATTACTAACTTATAAGCTTTAATTAATATACTAAATATATAAAATAATAAGTTAGAGAGTTAGGTAGAACTCCTCTAGACTAAACTTAATGATACTTAGTAGTATAAAGATACGCTAGATAATCCTAACCCTACGGAGCCTTTAAACTTTAAAGGGTTTAATAATTAAAGGTTAACTTATAGTTATACTTTAGCGTAGATAAGTTATTTATATATCTTATTTACTTAAGTTATTTACTAAGTATAAGATACCTAGGCTTATCTTCTATTAATGTATCCCTAGTATCCGTATTAGATTATACTAAGATTAAAAGTATTCTTTTAATATAATATATTACTAATAGCTTAACTCTTTAGATAATATTAATAAAGAATATTTTTAAATTATATTACTATACTTATAAGTATATTTATATATAAGAGATTAATTATTATATAATATATATAATAATAATAGTCTTAACTTATATTATAACTTATTATATTATTACTACTTATTTAATATAAGAATATATTTAATATTTTATTTATACTTTAATTACGCTAATATATTATAGGCTCTTATTAATTTATAAGACCTATTAAGGTCCTTATCTAGTACTTATTAGTTATATTTACTACCTTAACTAATCTACTTAACTTTATACTAGATACCTTATTTATTATTAACCTTACTAATAATTTCTTCTACCTCCTATTATTCCTTATTATTAATAAGTTTAAGTACTTATATAAAGATATCTATTATAGGAGAGTAGTCTCTTTAATAGTAAGGTTTAATTAGTAATATATAAAATATATTATAAATCCTATATAATAGTAGTAATAGTAGATAATATACCTATAAACTAACCTTATTAATAACCTAGAATAGTCCTACGTACTTATAGGCTAACTTCTTACTTAGGCGTTATTACTTTAGGTTCTTTATAGTTAATATTATTAAATCGCCGACGTTATATATCTATAAGTTATAATTCTAATTATAGTACTTTACTTAAGATACTTAGGCGGCTTAAAGGCATTTTATAGCTTTATCCCTTACTACTTATAATATTCTAAATCTATTATTTATAGCGGGTATTCTCCCTCTAGGGACTCGTCCTTAAGTTCCTGATAAACTTCTAGGTAATAACTGTATATAAGAAAAAATGGTATTATTCTAATAGAGGAATAAATACTATTTATATATATAAATTTAGTTATAAGTAGTTATCTAGCCTAATTAGTTTACTTATTATTAATAAATATATATAAGTAGTATTCTAATACCTAACTCTAACGCTTAGTCTACCTATTAGTTTATAGGTAAAAGGCTATACTTAGGCGGCATTTTATCTTAGAGTAAAAATAGACCGCTAACTAAAAGGTACTTATAAAGATAGAACCCCTATTACTTATAATACTATTAGGTATATTATAGTAGTAAATAATTTTATTATAAAATATATCCGCTAGCTTAGCGGTATTAATTATTATTATAATAGGTATATACCTAACTATTTTTATAAGATAATTAATAATTATAAGGATAGAGTTATAAATAATTCCCTTAGCCTTACTTAAGGGTAACCCCGTAATAAAATCTATAAATATTTCTTTCTATAATTAGATAGTAATAGGTAATAAACTTAATTTACCGTAGGTATAATAGCGCGGTAACTTAGTTCTTTAATAGATATTATAAATTTAATAATACTTAATAACCTATTTTATACTACTATTCTAGTAGTATTTATATATAAGAAGATTATACGTCTTCTTAGTACTAAAATATCCCAATAATAGATTATTATAATAGTAACTAATTAGTTTACTATATAAGGCTTTATCCCTTAGAATATAGGGATAACCTTTAAAGGTTAATAGCCCGTTAGAGTCTAAACTCTAGGCCTTAGAATATCTACGGTAATAATATTTAATAGGCGCTTTTAAAAAGGACTTTACCTAATTATTATACTTTTATAAGTTATAAATTAAGGTCTTTATAGGCCTTTAAGTATCCTTATAAGCTAAGTTTAGAATATCTATAATATCCTTTCTAGGGATAATAACTTAAATACCTATAATTTTAAACGTAGGTATTATAGCCGCGATAATAGCTTATATTTCTTTAGAACTATTATTCTTCTATAAGGTAAGATTATTTTATAGCGTTAGTAAGAGCTTTATATTTAAGGGCGATTTTCCCTTATAATTAGGGTAGCGAGACGGCGCGTTAGTAGGGTTTAACTTCCCTAGGTAATAAAATATCTTAAAGTTATAAGTAGTAAGCTTAAGTACCTATCTAGCTTACCTAGAATTTAATTCCTTTTACTTTATAAAGCCTTTTAGGTTATTATAATTAGTCTATACTTCTACTATAAAAGTACTTCCTCCTAGGTAGTATTACTACTATTTTATTACCGCTATAATAGTAAGTAGCTCCTAATTATAGGTTTTATAATTTTATTCTAAGTTAGTTATCTTCTAAGACTAGAATATAACGGGTCGCTAGTTACTATCCTTATCCTATTAAGATAGGATAGTACTTATAATAAAAATTAAGGTATCTATTTCTATCCTTAAGGCCTTTATAAGGTTATAGTAGCGTAGAAACGGCGCTAATATAAAGGTATCCTATAGTAATTAGAATACTCTATTAGTAGTAATAGTCTAATTTAAAGGACCTATTTTCTTACTATCCTTACTACCCTTAAGTAGGCTAGTAAGTAGCTTAGTTATATAAGAGTAGCTATAAATAAACTAATAGTAGAAATTTATAAAGCTTAAAAAGACTTATATATCTTAATAGGTCTTAGGCTTAGGCTAGTCTCTAATTATTATTATATACTCTAGATCTATCTTAACGCTATTAGTTAAGATAATAAACCCTAAATATTTGACCCTTTTAGTACTAAATTAATACTTCTTTAAATTAGTATAAAGGGAAAACTAATATAACCGTTCTAGTACTTACTAAATATATTACTAGTAATCCGCTAGGTTAGAGCTATAAATAAGGATATTATCTAGGTATATTATATAGGTTATACTAACTAGACTAATTAAGGCCCTATTAATATAGGCTTAAAATATAGCCGGTATATTAGCGAGCCTAAAAGGTATAACTAAATATTTAAAGTAGTTATAATAAGTTTAAAAAGTAGTTTTCTATTTATTACCTTCCTTAATATAGATCTAATAATAGGTATCCTTTAAGTCTAACTTTATAAAAATCTTAGAATTATATAAGGGGTCTAATATCTTAGTAATAAGAGGTAATAAGTATCTATTCTTTAAAGTTATAATATTTAACCCCTTATAATTTATATATAGACGTAGCCTACTATCCTTCTTTAGTATAAAGAGAATAGGTACTCTAGCTAATAAGATAGAGTAGCGAATAATCCCCTTTTAAAGCGAATCCTTAAGATAGCGCCGTAGCTCTACTAGCTTAATTTAAGATAAATTATAAAGTAGCTTATAAGGTAGTTTTTTACCTTTTATAAGATCTATAATATAGTTACCCTCCTTAAAGATAGGTAAGGTACCCGCCTTCTTACTAGAAAAGATATTAATAAAGGCCTTTAATTCCTTAGGGACTTTAAGGACTTCTTATTTACTAGACGCTATACCGGCGTATATAATAGTAAATATATTTAGCTCTTTCTTAGTATTTTAGGCGAATACTTAGGGCTTATTAACTTATATTATAATAGAATTAACTTTAAAGTGCTAGTAATCCGCCTCTAGATCTAATAGTATACGCTATTATTTTAATTCTAGTATACTTAAAATAATCTTAGGGCCCTTTTAGTCTATTATATAGAAAAGAGTAGTATACTCCTTTCTATAGCCCTAGCTATCTACTAACTAGTAATATAACTAGTAGGCTCTATAGATAATATACCGCTTCTATTAAGCGCTTACATTTATAGTAAGATAGCTTTATAAGGCTATAGATCCTATTAGATTATAAATTTTTATAAAATTAAGTTTAAGTGTAACCTAGAGTTTAAAAGTATTATAACTTAATACTAATTACCTTATAACTCCGCCTAACCCTTTATAAGGATTAATAATATTACCTCTATTAGTTAGTCTTCTTACCCCTCTTTTAAGGCGGTTAAGGGGCTGGTTCTTTTTTTATTAATATTATACTAATACTAAAATAAGCCTAAGGCTTATTAAGATTAATATAATTTAGTTAGATATAGCCTTCTTTATTATAATAAAAATAAATTATAGAATTTATTCGAATATTAGGCCTAGCCTTCCTTTTTAAGGTATTATCCTTAAAGCGCGACTACTTACTACTACTACTATTAGAACCCTTAGGCTTTATAATATAGTCTTTTAAGGACTTATTACCGCCTTTTAATTTCGGTTAAGACCTATCCTAGGTTTTTCCTTAAGAACCTAAGCCGCTTATATAGCGCCTACGTTCTAAAGTATTCTCTAGTATAATAGCCTAAGTAAATATCTCCTTATACTACTTAGTAATATTATTAGTACTAAGAATTTTATTCTTTAACTTATTATAGAGCTTTATAAGGAAAATATAGGCCTTATACTCCTTATTAAAAGGTAGTAAATAAGACTCTAACTCCTCTAAATAGGCCTTAAAATTTAAGACCTTTTAATTATTATATTAGCGTACCTACTCTTACTTTTTATAAGTAAGGAGATAGTAGCTCGCCGGATTTATAACTAAGTCTAGTAAAAACCTCTTAAAGAATTTAAACGTAATATTAGCGAGATTATAACTCCTAAAATAGGTATATTATTAGGCTTTAAGGTCCTCTTCTAGGGAGTCTATATTTGATTTGATTTGATTAGTTATATACGCACTTATCTAGTAGCTAGATAATAGCGGGTTTCTTTAGTATATCAAGTAATCGCGTCAACCGCGATCCTTAGTTAAAGAAAACCCTTAAAGCCGTGGCACTACGACCTCCGTAAGCCCTATAGGTGAAAAACCTCTACCTGCCGTAAACGCTTCCTACAGCCTTCTTATTATCTTCAGTACCACATTCGAATACCGTACTATACTTCCCTTCATTGTCAATCTATACAGAGTGCCTTCAGAGCAGGTGGGTCCAGCCCACCAGCCCCTATCAGCGCTAGAGGCGCTCCTAAGTTAGACCTAGGTAAGATCTAGGTTAGGTCTAGGTTAGATCCGGTCCCAAAGAGTTGTTCCCTAGCTAGGGAAAACTGCTAGAGGGGACTATATTCCAGGAACCATCGGGTAATAGCCTCCGCTCCCTTCTATATTATAAGCATTTTATGGAGGTCGTTAGTACCTGCCCTATTAATAAGGAGCTGGCGCCTTTCTTAGTACCTGGGGCAGAACATAAAGACGTGCTTTACGTCCTGCTTCCTCCACCCGTAATCCTCGCATCCAGGCGAGTTAACCCCAGGGACCCTCTGCCTATATAAGAAGTAGGCTAACCCTGTCTTCTTAGTGCGTAACTACGTTAGTGCCGAGCTAGCCGTCTTAGGGAGATTCGTGTAAAGCGTACGCCTATCAGCCTATATATCGCCTTCCTAGGCTGCTGTCCGTCGCTACTCCGGAATACCAGACTGGTATTCCTCCCACACTACTCTCCATAATAACCCCCACTATACCCGAACCTCCTTCTAGACTTGCTGCTTCTTAGGGGTATCGTCCTCCTTTCTTAGTTCGTCCCAGTTATTCATTCGGAGGGCTCGCAGGGCCTACTCCCTTTTCCCCTCTACTAGGGACTCCGTAACGGTTCGCGGTCGGCCTTGCCGCTTGTGGAGCTTCCTTTAGATCCTTGCATTTCCGGCCTTAGTAGCGGGGTGGATACCTTAGAGCGCCTAGTAGCGGAGGACCGTTTAATCTAAGGTCACCTGTATCGGAGCGATTCCGCTCTTAACCTCAAGTTCCCGTACGCTTATAGCTTTATAAGCCCCTAGCACTCGGCGAATATATCGATTCTAGATAATACTAAGAGACCTGACGTGTGCCCTTATAGCCCCCCTAAGAGCCCTTAGAGAGTGCTATACGGCGGCGGTATAGGTCATCGCCGGCCGTACTATAGCGCTATACACCTGTCTTGCCTTATTTAAAGTCGCTCCCCATGTCGATACCGCTACGATCGAGAGCGATAGCTCCTATACCACTATCTTCGCCTTGACCTTCTAGATATAGGGGCCCCACCGGAGCTTCCTATTGATATATAGTCCTAGAACATGGATACTCGTCTGTGGCCTAGTTATCGTTGATCCTAGGTCCACCGAAGCGGTTATATCGAACCTCCTTAGGCACCGAGTTAGGTGTACCAGTTCATATTTCGCCTGTGTAAACAAGGCCTTATAAGTACTTACCTACCTGAAGGGAGTCTAAATAATAGGTTATATAGGACTTATCTATAGTAAAATACTCTAGACTTATAATAAATTTAATATTAATTTTATAGAACTAATATAAGTACTCCCCTTTAAAGGATCCTTTATAGGGTCTTATCCTTTTAGGGCGAAGTACGTATATATAAGTACATTAAGACGGCGCTAAGATAGTAGTATTCTAAACTCCTAGGTTAATACTAACCTAAGGGTTATAAAGTACTTTATTATAAGCTAGTAATATAGCTAATTAATTTTATTATTTAAGATAATAATTTTTATTCTAGGCCTCTTCTAATAGCTATTCTAGCTTATCTAGAGTAGAAGGAGTAAAGAGTCCTCCTTCTATTAAGGCGTTATAATGGCGTTCTAGTAATATTTTATATAATAGTAGTTCTACTTAGTTATTACTTTTAGCCTATTAATTATTATAGGGTAAACTTAATATAATAATAACTCTAGGCCTTTTCCTTTTAAAAGGGTACTAGAGATTAGAATTATAAGGCCTATACCCGCTAGCTTTATAGCGGCGTGTTAGGTAATAAAAGATATAAAGTCACGTTATAAGGTTTAATAATAGGTATAGGTCTACTAATAGATTAGGTGGTAGGCCTATTATAGTAGTAGAACTAATCTCTAAGGAACTTAGAAGAATAACGGGGGATAGCTAGGAAGATATATATCTATTAAGTATAGGCTTAGCCTAGGCCTCCTATTACTCGGACGTTACCCCGTATTTCTAAGGAAGGTTACCTAAAGTAGGTTATAAGGTAGCGCGTAAGGCGTATATATACCTAAGCCTAATAATCTCTCTCTTAGAGATATTAGAGTATCTCTAATAGTAAGCTATTATACTTATTTTATACGCGCTCTATTATTAATATAGTTATAATATACCTTCTAGGTACTATTTAATTAATATTAAACTATCTTATAATAGGGTTTAGGCTATCGCCTACGCTACTCTATATCCCTAAGAGCGCGTTACTCTCCCCTATTTTTAGGGTATAAGGCTCTCTAAGCCCTATCTCTAACCTTTTACGCTATTTATAACTATAAGCCTTACTATCCTATAAACCTTTATAAATACTATATATATAGTATTTATTAGAAGGAATATACCTAATATTCTTTAACTTATTTTATAATATTAGTAGATAAGTATCTTCTTTATCTATTATTAGTATATAAGCTAGTCGCCTTAATAGGGGGTTAGCTAGGTTTTTAGTACTTATATAATAGTATATCTTAAAGTTATATATTATAAGCTTTATTACCTAATATACTTATCTCCTTATTAATAATAATATTATCTAGAAATACCTTAAGTTATTATAATTAGTAATTACTATAATTAGGTATAAGCTACCTTCTAAGAAGTACCTTTATACCTAGAACGCCTCGACTATTATAAGTAGTTCCTAGTTATAGGTCTTATATCTAGTTTCCGCTAAATATAATTTATAAGAGTAGAAGGTAATAGGATACTATTCTACTTCCGCCCTTTTAATACTAATTAGGAACTTTTATAATAAAATAGTTATAATAGCTAGAATTAAAGTATTAGTCTCTAGTTAGATTTCCCTTATTAAGTTAAAATATATAAGTAGTAGCGCCTCCTAGAAGAGTTACTTTAACTACTTAAACGCCGCTCTTATAATATTACTTAATATTAATTTTCTATTTTTAATATATAGATAATTATTTTTTAGATAGTCTATTAACGCCGCGGTAATAGAGGAATAGTATTTAATAAAATAATAGTAGAAATTAGTAAACTTTAAGAAGATTTAAATATCTTTAATACTCCCTAGTTCTAGCTATTCTATTATAGTATCTATTCTACGCGGATTTATATATACGCCGTCGTAGCTAATAATAAAGCTAAGGAATTCTACTTCTATTATTATAAATTTATATTTCTTTAGGCTAATATAAAGTTTAAGTTTATAAAGATATTAGAGTATAACCTTTATAACTCTAATATAAGACTCTTTATCCTAGGAATAGATAAGAATATTATCTAGATAAATAATATATATAATATTAAGTAGTCCCGCTAGGGCCTTATTAATATATACTTAGAATAAGGTAGGTATATTAGCGAGTTTAAAAGGTATAATTATATATTTAAAATAGCCGTACCTTATATAGAATATAGTCTTCTATTTATTACCCTTTCTTATTTATAAGTAATAATATACGTCCTTAAGGTCTAATTTAGTTAAGTACTTAATACTAACTAATCTTATTAATATTTTATTAATTAATAAAAGGGGATACTAATTTTTAATTATAATCTTATTAAGCGCCTTATAATTAATATATAAGCGTAGTATTCTATCTTTACTTAGTATAAAAAGGATTAATATACCTACTAGGCTTATAGAATATTAAATCTAACCTTTTTTTTAAAGACTACTTAAAGTACTCCCTTAGTACGCGTAACTCTTTTTCTAATAAATTATAAAATAAGTTAAAGGGAGGTTCCTTATTCTCCTTTATATTAATCGTGTAATTATAAGGTATATAGGCTAGTAGCGCCCTAATATTCTTAATTAAGAAGATATCTTAAAATTCTTAAAATTCTAGAGGGAGCTTAATTTTAAATAGTAGGCTTTTATTACTTACTCCTAAGTATATTATAATAAATATAATACTATTAAGCTACTCCTCTAGGCCTTTAATAGTACTAAAGTACTCCTTAATATTACTTTTCTTAATAGGGAATCGCTAGTTTTATATAAGCTAATCTACTTAGGGATTTTATTCTTCTAATTATAGATACCTAAGGTAGAAGTTATAATTAAGGTCTACTATTATATAAAAGGCGCCCTTATAATATTATATAATACTTATAAAGTTAATAAGTTTAATTTACCCTATATAGGAACCTAGTAATAATATTAGGTTTCTAACCCTATTATATAAGGTATTACTAGAGCTAGGATTTATTTCCTACTCCTACTCCTTTACTAGGCGTATATTAATATAGTTAGTATCTACTCTAGAGTTAATTAATATAATAAACTCTCTTTATAATTACTTATACTCTATTTATATTATAATAATAAGTTATTATATCCGCTTTTTCCCTTATACTATAATAGTAGATATAATTATAGTACTTAGGGGTTTTTTAAATTTAAGCCTTTTTTAACTAGCTTATTACTAGGCGTAGGCTTATTAGTTATAGTACTTATAATTATTAATTTTATACTCTAATAATCCTTTACTATATATCCCTTCTTTTAGTAATTATAATATTTAATAGTAGAAAGGTTAGGCTTAGGCCTTTATAAAAGGTATAATAATAAGCTAGCTACGCCCCTCCCTTCTTATTTTATATATAGGCTATTATCTCTTTACCCTTAGAAATTCCCTCTTCCTCTTTATAGATATTAACCTCTAGTAGGAGTATTATCCTTTTAATCTTTATATATAAGTACTATTATATAAAGTTCCAATTAAGTTATTAACGCGATAAGGGTATCTTTTATCTTAGGGATTTTAGGTTATATTATAAAATAATTATAGAGATCTTTATATAACTTATTTAATAGGTTATCGCGAAGTATATACTTTATTAATAGCTTAAGTTATCTTTTTAACCTAGCGAGGTAATTTATAAAGTTTATAATCTTTTAATATTCCTTTTACTTAGCTTCTAAGTACCGCTTACTAGTTATAAGATATTAATTCTAAGGATCCTCTATTTAATTTATTAAAAAACTATTAAAGTATATCTAGGACTACTTATCCTTTAATATATCCTTTATATACTTACGTTATATAGCCTTAGGGTCTAGGGCTATATAATATAACGCGTATTAGATCTTTATAGAGTTATCTAGAAAATAGGTTATATTTATTTTAATTATATTAACTATATTATTAAACTATTCTTAATATTCTTATACTAACTTCCCGTTATATATACGTAGATCCTACGGCCTAAGTACGTAGGTTTTATATTAAGGACGCTTTAATTCTAATTCTTTAATTAATAATAAATAATATTAATAACCTACTTAAGTAGTATTATTAGTATATATTTCCCTCTCTAACTCTTATAAGTATTATCTTAACTCTTATATCTACTCCTTCTTTAAGACTTCTTCTTTAAGTTCTTTTATCCTTTATAATAGTACTTCTTAGGTATTAAGTAGCGGGGACTTAATTTATACGCCTAATAGCTACTCCTATATAGTTAGTAATAATTATAATATATCTATTATTAATTTATTAACTAAATCTTAAGACTTACTTTCTATATAAGCTTAATCTCTTATATTAGGGCGGGTTACTTATAGTAGTTAACTAACCTTTTTGCTTTACGCCTATAATAACCCTTCTCTACTTATCTTACTAATAGTTAGGCTACTACCCCTAAGTAGGGTAGAGAAATTAGAATATAAGGGTATTGTATAATAATATAGCTATTAAGTACTATAAACGGTACGTATATACTTATATATAGAACTCTCTATTCTTATTAATAGTAAGACTAATCGCTACCCTTCCCTTTAGGGGGGAATTCTCTCCTCTATATACTACAGGCAAAGGAGTAGCGCAGCGCTACTATATACTATAGACGCCACGTTAATAGCAGTACCGTATTCCTAACTAGTCCTTATAATAAGTCTTAATTAATTAGTATTATATATATTAATAATATAGGGGGTCACCTACTAATTAAGAAAGGGAACGCGAGGATCTATTATAAGTTAAAAGGGAAAAGGGGAAGGGAGAAAAGGGTTATAAAGACTCTAATAGAGGAGAAGTAGTTCTAGATAAAGCCCTCTTAATAGTAGTAGGGGGAGGGGATATTAAGATAGTAACCTAGCTTACCCTTAAAGAGATTAAAAGGTAAGTAAAGGAGAAGTAGGAAGAGAGGTAATTAAGATATTAAAAAGATATTCCTAGCTATATTAAAATAATAATATAAAGGGGTAAGATTAAAGAGATAAAAGTTGATCTTTATATAAGGCTTTTTAAGGCTAAGAGCTCTGTAGGTATCTAATTATATATAGAGAAGATAGGACTACGCGCCTTCCTATATAAAAGAAGGGTACTAGAGGTAAATAATATTAATTATAAATATAAATAAAGGTATTAAAATATTAAATACTAGAAAATACCGATAAAAATTCAAGATTTTTACTTAGGAAAAGTATACTTAAAAGTATAATTCTTTTATTTATTAGTAAGTAATTATAGTTATAAGGTAAATTTAAGTCTAAATATAATAGATATTTATATAAACTTTTATAAATACTAAGACCCTCCTTAAGTATTATAAGGGTTATAGGGTAAGCGTTACTAATAATATTAATTTTAGATTAAAGGGATTATTTATAATAGTTACTTAGTACTAGAGTATTAATAAATAGTTATTAGGCCTACTTATATTATAACTCTACCGTAATATTACCGTTTAGGACTAATAGGGTATAACTAAGTATACTATTATTAGACGACTTATTATATTAGTTATTATTAGGAAAAGACGTTATTATTATTAAGATAGAAGTATTAAAAGATTAATACTATCTACTAGGTACCTAACTAACTACGGGATATCTAGTATAATAATATTCTATTCTATTAATAACTTCTACGCTATTAGACTATTTAATATAATTCTTAAATTATTATATCCCTTATATTATAACGTATCTTTTATACTCTTATAATAACTATTAATAGTCCTACTAAATTTATTATATTAATATAGAGGAATCTATTAGATATAGGAGTTAGTACGGCCTAGTATTTATCTAGCCCCTTAAAGTTTAACCGGCGGTATTTAATAAATTAAATAGTAGAATAGCTTATTTTTATTATTAGAAAGTCTAATATTACGGTCTAATATAAAGATATAACTATACCATTAAGTATAATATTAGGCTGTTTTTATACTTCTAATATTATAATTAATATTCTTATAAGCCGCTAAGTAGCTATTAATAAGATCTAGATATTAATAGTAAGTTATAATTAATATATTAGGGGTAGTCTACTTCTTATCTAATAGTACCTACTTATATATAATATTTCTTATTATTCGGCTAGATATATATTTAGGAGTTTTAGACCTAATAATATAGAGGTTTCCCTATCTTATTTCTTATAATAGAGCCACGTATAGCTAATTATAGCTAAAAGTAGGCCTAGTTTATAAGTTAATATTTATATACTTTATTAATTAGCCTTATAATTTATTAATAGTTATAGTAAATACTAGTTAGATAGGATACTATTTATAAATAAAGGGGGTAGGAATCCGCCTATTATTTTCTTTGGATTATAACGGCGTCTTAAATAGTATTACCTTCTCGCCGTCGTGGGTACTACCTATAATCTCCCCCTTAAAGATATACTTACTATATCTTATTACTTATAATTAGGTCCTATTATATAGATATAGCGGATTAAGGTTCCTTAGTAGGATAAATAGTACGCCTAGCTTAATATATAACTTATAAGATAGGAGGATTTATAAAAACTATAAAAGTATTTAGGGGAGAAGAGTTTATTATCTTCTTCTAATATAGTATAATTAATACTCTAGTATATTATTATATTACTAGGGATATATAATATTATCTTAGTATTAATACTAGTAACGTCTTTATTAGTAATAATAAGAATAGCCCGTTTTAATAGATAAACCCTCTAAGAGATATTTATCCTAATATTAGTATAAATATTCTTAACTAAATTATTAATAGCGTTTCCTAGGGTATAAATATATTTCTAATATAATATATCTTTATTAGTAGTAGAGCTTTTCTAGATATTAATAATATTATTATTAATAGCGAGGAGATTACTATTAAATAGTCCTATTTTATAATAGGTAGTATTTATTAGGTTAGGATTATTAAGTTACTTATTAATAGTAAGATTTAAACGTATAACTTTATTCTAGAGATAGGCCTTTTAAAGATACGCCTTAATAACCTAGCTACTAGATCCTCCTAGAATAACTAGGAGTATTTATTAGAAGTCCCTATAAAAATAGACTACCTTACCCCTAAAATAAGCCTAGTTATTATTATAAATATCTTAAAGGTTATAACTAATAGCTTTTATATTATATTAACTCTATATAGGAGACTTATCTTAAAAGATAATATAAGCTTACTTAATTAGCTTAGTAAGATTAGTCCCCTTCTTAATCCTATATAAGGAGGTAGTATTAGAGTCTAGGGGTATCTTAAATTATAAGTAAGCTATCTAACCTCCCTATAATAGTATTAATATAATACTAGAAGATACTACTACTAGAGTAACCTTTTACTAGGAACGTAGCCTTTCTATAATAGTATTTTAAACTATTATCTTACTAGTCCCCCTAGTACTATTAAGGAAGAATAGTATACCTAGAGTACTAAATTTATTATTAGTATTAGCGTTAATAGCGGTAATAATCTAATTAGTAGCGTAGTATTAGTTAGTATTTAGCCTATTCTATAAGACCTCGGCCTTATTAGGGGTAATTTAGTAAGATATTTCTTCCCGTAAAAGTCTATTTAGAATATTATTAAAATTATTAAATGGAATAGTTAGAATAGGTAGGCTATATTAGGCTAGATCCTTAGTATATTTAGGGGTTAATTAATATTCTAATTAGCTATTTATTAGGTAAAGGGCGTACTATTTAGTAAATAACTATTACTTATAATAATTATCTAGGATTTAAAGTATTAAAAAATCCCGTTATAGGAGGTATAAGTAGTCGTTTAAGATATACTCCTTATACTTATTCTATAAGGTAAAGGCGTTAGTAGGTTAGAGTTTAACTAATACTAATATAAAAAGACTTTATAGCTTATAACCTCCCTAAAAATCCTTTCCCTTATTAAGGATCTTATTAGTATATCTATTATTTTTAGTTAACCTAAGCTCTACGTAGGCCTCCTTCTATTCTATTAGCTAGCCGTCTACTATCTAGAGGTTATTAAATAATATAGCCCCCTTAACGTAATAAAGGAGTAGTTAATAATAGTAGAGATCCTTAGTTTTAGGACTAATAAAATTAATACGCCTAAGAGGCTCGCCTTTTTTATATATTTTCTATTATATATTTCTTTTATTCTACGTAAAGAACTTAGGAAAACCCGCGTATAAATAGTTAAGTAGATCCCTTATAATAGCTAGACGTTTCCCGTTCTATTTTATAAAAGGTAATAGCTAACTATTATTATAAGCTTTCTTAGCGAGATAGTTTATATTAAAAAACTCTATTAATATAGTCTTATAAAGCTTATTACTATCTATTAGCTTTTATTTAGTAGCCTTATTAATAGCCTAGTTATCAGCTGGCTTAAAAAGGGTACGCTATTAGTCTAGGAGGTAGATTTATAAATACTTAATATAAGGCTTTATAATACTTATACTAAATAAGAGTATCTTCTATATAGCTTTAATAGACCTAATCTAGTAAGTAGACTAATACTCTATAATCTTATCTACTAACTCCCCTTACTATCGCGGCTAGCTATTAGGAGCGGGGCTACTTAAGATTATATATAAAGGTAATAAAAAAATTAGGTTTACCCCTTTTTAGACTATTATTATAACATCTTATATTCTTACTTTTATAGTATATAGGCTTCCTAGTATTATTAATAGGAGGATAGTTACCTTACTACTAATATCTTTAAGCGAGATATCTAGATTAATACTAAGCCTATCTATTAGGCCGGAGTAGTAGTCCGCTTAAATAGTCTATTAATTCTAATAATACTAATTTAGGTTATTAAGCTCTATTAATATCTAGATATAAGTAGCCTAATAGCTAAATAGACGTCTACTATTAATAGTATAATTAAAGAAATTAGGCCGGATCTAGATATTAATTAGCTAATTATTTAAATTATATTAACTATCCCCTAACTAATATCTAAATTATTTAGAACTATTTATAACTAAGTAGATTTAGGTTTAGAAAATAACTAGGGAAATATATTAAATAGTCTTACTTATATCTATTTTACATAAAATTATTATCTTATTACTTATTAAGACCTACTATAACCCTAAGGTATATACTCGCCGGTGATATATTAGTCTAGTTCCTACTTAGGGTCGCTACTATCTTCCTACTCTAGTTTATCATCACTACTAATTAAGGTATACTAGGCGAGCGTACTAGCGACACGGTTCCGTCATAATATATATAGTAGATAATAGCCTAGAAGCTAGTAGCCGGCTAATAGGAGGTGGTTATACTACAACTATTCGCTAAAGGGAAATAGGAGCGGATATTAGAGGGCTATATAAGAAGGATACTAATTAGGAATTAATATAAGGCCCCCCTTAATAGTTTTAATATAAATATCCCGCTTAATCCGGCCTCTTATAGCGTTATTAGGAGTTATTATAATATAGGCTACTTCTATAAAGGTAGGGCGATTATAAGTGCCCTTATCCTATTATTTAATATTTAGCTATTAGATATAGACGCTTATAATATTAATAGGATATTATAGTTTATCCTCCTTAAGGCGGTTATAGTAGGATTTAAACCCTTAGATATATAAGTTAATAGACTAGAGGGTATATTAAGTAGAAGTAAGGGTATCTTAATTTAAATTATTAAAATATTAATAGTAAATGTCTAGTTACTCCTATATACTATCTAGTATATAGATCTAAGTAAATTTTAGCCTAAGGCTATTATTAATAATAAGAGGACCTATTAGATAATAAATAGACCCCTAGATCTAGAAGGTAGTTTAACTAATATAGGTATTAATATTAGTTATACCCTCGCTAGTAAAGGAGAGATAATTATTATAACTAATAATATTATCTAAAAATTCTTTACTACGTATAGTCCTCCTTTATATAGACTATCTATTAATAATAATATTATCTACGTTACTAAGTAATTTATTAATAAATTATACCCTAAGCTTAGCCTCCTTTTAAGGCCCCTTAAGTAATAAGTTAATATCGGCTAGCTTATATAACTAGTTAGGGGACGGCTAATTATTCTTCTTACTATTATAGTATAGCTATTAACCGTCCCCTAAGTTACTATATTTATTTTTCTATAATAGTACGTTATAATAGGGGTATATATTACTAGCGATATTAAATAATTTATTAACCTTATAAAGCTCTATATATCTTACTATATAAGGATCCCTATATACTTAATATCTCTAGCCTAACGTCTACCTCTAATATATATAATACCGCCGTTAGTACAGGCCTTATTAGATAGGAGGTTAGTACTTAGCATTATCCTCTATATTAGCCCCCCGTTAAGTATACTAGTAACAGGTACTTTAATTATATTTAGAGGGAGGCTAGGGAGTAATTTCTTAAGGCGCTTCTTTAAAGGCTAGGGGAGTAGGTTACTAAGGGTTCCTAGGTAGAATAACTACTTAAATAGTTATATTAGTAAGGGCTATACGCTACTAGGGAGTAATACCCTTATTAAGGTAGTTATAAGGGTAAGTACCTAATAGTATTTCTCTAGGGTAAGGTTCTATTAATGTAATATCTCTAGGGTTTACTAGTATATTAGTAGACCTAACTTAAGTACCTAGGTTAGTCTTCTTTAAGCGTCTAGTACGCCCTGTACTCTTAGTCTTATAAGATCTAACCCTCTTATTAATAGTATTCGGGTGTAGGTTAGAAAGAGCTAGGCGCTTAGAAGGTATTAGTAGGGAGCTAGAGGAGCTAAATTTAGTATAGGAAGGGTAATAGTATATTATTTAAAGGCGGCTAGTATAATTTATACGTCGTAGATTATAAGGAGAGGTGTTAATATCTATATAATAGTATTAAGAATAGGAAAGAGGTAGGAAGAAAAATTTATTAATACGGTAGGGAGGCGCTAAGATATAAGATAGTTAGACTAGAATAGTAGGGAAATCTATTTATTTAGATATATCTTTTAAACTAATAGACTGATTTTAATAATTCTTAAAGCGTTAAGTACCTTAGAGTAAGCTAAGTAATATTATCTATATAGAAAATATTATAGAGTATTAGTATAGATAAAGGTAGTATAGGAAGAAATATCTGAGTTTTAATATTCGCGCTAGTCCTAGAGGGGTAATTAGGGTACTTATTAACTAACTGATAAGCTACGATAAGGTTAGGGTCCTAATTCTAGTATTTTCTATTATAGTAAGAAGATAATAAAGATATATATTCTATAACCTATTAGATCTTAGTATTTAAGAACTCTAAGTAGATCTTAGTTTTACTAATAGATACTATACTATAATATAGAATACTTAGATCTAGACTTAACTTATAACTACTATTACTTACTAAGGAATAAAAGAATTATACTTTTAAGTATACTTTTCTTATATAAAAGTCTTGATTTTTTACAGGTATTTTCTAGTAAAGTATATAATATATTAGATAATAGTTATAAGAGATCTTAAGACTCTTAATGTCTAGATATTCTATTATAGTAAAAGATAATATTCAGCAGGCGTCCTACAGATAAGATGCCCTGAATTCGATACGGATACGCTCCGTTGGATCGGCACTCGCGGATCGTCATGTATGATACGGACACGACGGAGCAAGGAACCTTCTTCTCTTCTTCTTCTTCCACCATCACCACTTCGACCTACAACAGTACGTACTGTACCATATCACCTATCATTTCATCCCCATCTTCACTTCGCCCTCATGTCCCTTCCCATCCTACACATCTACCTCATCACCTTTCTCTCTTATCACACTTGAAAAATCCTCAACATCTTCCCACTCTTTTCATCCCGACATGTTTTTCACCGGCGTGCCCCGCGCAGTCCTGACGCTATGTCTCTTAATCCTGGCAGTGCGACGAGGGTCTGCCCAGACTGTTTCACCAACAAATGATACGTCGAGCGATAACAATGTCACTATGTTCACTCTAGCCACAACCTTGGGCGGCATGGATACCAAAACAAGCATTGGCCCTTTGACACCTCAGGCGGGAATGATTGGAAGCCTCAACCAGCTCGAGGTAAGTTGATGGCACAAAGGTGGCTGCCAGAAAAAGGGCTAATGCTGCCGCAGGCCATCAATCCTAAAGGTCCCCTTGTGTTGACCAACACTCAGAACGTTGGGAACCTTAAGCCTGGAAGCATTGCCTACATCAGCTGCGAACCTGGCGACTATGCCGACGGAAACATCGGCTCGAGCGGACTGATTTCTCTGGCCGCCAACAACAGTCGGCCGGACGCCATCATCCTTTATAGTATCTATGCCGCGCAATGCACCTTCAACCCCTCCAATGACTTCCCTTATTATTCCATGTACACCATGCTCAGCGCCAACCTGTCCGAGGGTGTGGTAGCTGGACTCAACAAGAATAACCCATCCACGCCGTTGACGACCATCAATGTGAATCAGAACACATTCGCTGGCGGTAATGGGACTGGGAACGATAATGGCGCTGGCGGGAACGTACTAGGAAAATCGCCGACAACCGCTGTTGCAATGATTATACTCTATAGTATCACTGGCATCATCACAGCGTTGTTCCTCATGATCATCATCGTGGGCGCCATCAGAGCGCATAGACATCCGGAAAGATATGGGCCAAGAAGGGTGCTCGGCAGACCGAGACAGAGCAGGGCCAAGGGTATTGCAAGGGCTATGCTAGAAACGCTACCAATCGTGAAATTTGGTGACCAAGTGGAGGACAAACCAGGAGTGACAAGAGCCAGGGCCGCACAGGACGTCGAACTGGTAGAACATTCATATGATGCGACGGCGACGGAATCGCAAGAAGCCAGAGGTCATGTAGCAACCTCAAGCTCGGATCAATCAGCTCCTGAGGGCCCGGACGTCGTGACTACCGAAGCCCATGATGGTGCGACTGGAAGCCAAGATACCGTGGCGGAGACTAAGGACAAAACGGATCAGGGACTCGCATGCTCGGTGTGTGTGGATGACTTTGAACAGGGACAGGATGTCAGGGTGCTGCCTTGCAAGCACAAATTCCATCCCGAGTGCATTGATCCTTGGCTCTTGAACGTGTCGGGCACATGTCCCCTTTGGTAAGTATTCCGAACCTGACCTGAAGTCTGACTGACTTTTCCAAAGCCGCGTGGAGCTTCAGCCAACCGCATCTCGTGATCTGGATGCTGGCGACGATGAGGGAGTCCCCAATGCGCCTTTGGCTACCAACGCGACATTAGAGGCGTGGCCTCAGCCTGAAACACCGAGCCACGAGTCTGCCCATACCAACCGCCGCTCGCGCATCCTACATACTCTCAACCATGGTCGAATGCGCTCCGCCACCCCAGAGGAGCGTATTGCAGCTTTGAGGAGGCTGCGGAGGGAGAACCAAACCAGTGACTCCAATACAGAACAAGCCGGTCGGACCGGAAACAGGTTCAGTAGACATTTCAGTCATGCACTAGGCGGTTCAAGACCTGTATCAAGACCTGTCTCCGAAGTCCCAGCATCCGCCACAGCGACATCCTTTCCTGCATCAGGGGAGATGACATCCTCTCCCACTACTTCAGCGCTTCCCCACACCGTTACCACATCGTCTTCTCCTACTACTGGCACCTTCAGCAGACGCATGAGTCGAGCACTCGTCGGGTCCAGACCTGCATCTCGACCTCTCTCTGAAGCGCCTCCATTTACTACGACGGCAACAAGATCTACCACTACCGAGATAAGTTCTCCTTCAGCGGTCGAAACAACGCCATACAGCTCGGGACTTGCATCCCCAACAACCATAACAGCACTTACGGAAACGGCACCTGCAATCACACCGGAAACAACAAACCACCCTGCCCTGGCGTCACTCCCTCACAACGCCACGGCCTCATCCTCCCCCGCTCCGATAGCGCCCGCTGTTCCCAGCCCTGCATTACCATCAGGACCCCCACGCACCAGCTGGTACAACAGCTGGTATCGTTATCGATCATGAAACGTCCCCGTTATCAACGCCTTACGGGTAATGGGAAGTTATATTGGGTGGTGTTTGTAGCAGGTAGGGGTTTTACGATATCATAGCAATGGAAGGTAATGAATTAATTTTCTCTATCCGTTTCAAAGACTTGGATACCCATCTTCTGTATTACATTAGGGTGTATGCTAGCTATCACCGCATGAAAGAAATTGTTCATATTACATCCGGTGAAAGCCGTACCATCTTTAAACATAACATAACAGGATTAACGGTCTTTCACCCTACGTCTGATTCCTTCTACAGTCCGCTAGTCAGCTCTTTTTTATAACGAAATACATCCACGATAATATCTCCTAACACATCTTTCGATCGATGACGACATTAATCGCTTGCCTTTGAGTTAGGATGGCCATACACGACTACAACGTTGCATCAGGAATGGGTGGTGTCCAAACGTCGCTGCATTTAGTATATAATTGGTCCTGGTGATACTGTCGCGATCTCCTGGGCCATGTTTCAAGACGACCTCCAATTATGCCGAAATGCGCTTGCACGAGGGCCGCAATCAGCGAACGAGCACACAGATGGCTTTAGGCGGCTGAGGCAAAACGGGTAGTCCAGAGCACGACCAGATCCCCAGGTGGTTGAGAGTGACGTGGCTTCTTCACTCGCGGGAGGTGGGCAATGGAGATCACCGCTCCGCCATCCTCCCATAGATGAGATGGTATGGAAGTTCGGGTTGTTCTCTCCCACAAAGGTCATCGGTAGGACCTCCGTTCGCGAGACTGCCACACCGCAAGATACAGCCCACGATTACACTCTCGATACCAACTCATCGCGTGCGCCGCGGTGCTGGAATAACTCAACCGTTCCCTCGCTATATACAGCCTCAGATACGCCCCTATGTTTCGCTCCTGGACCATCACGCCTATCGGATGGAGTTGTACGGGTCCAGGGTGCATGGACAGATCTGGCGGAGTTATCTTGTGACCGGATACGCTGCACCGCGGCGCGAAGGATCGGTGGGTCCTCTATAAGCGTCGTGATTCATGAGATGATACTGGGGGGTATGGGGGGTGGAAAGGTTTGCTGGGAAGGTGTGGGTGTCGTGTGCGTATTGTGGCTGCGTTGTGGTGTAGGAAGCGGCGGAGGTTGCGCGGTGTGGATGTGTAATTTGCTGTCGATTGAGCTGTGCGTTCGAGGCTTACTTTCTTTCTTTCTTTAGGCTTGGAGACTCCTTACATCCTTGTCGGTTTGGGAGGATGGGGTTGTACTGGGTTACGCCGGGGGTAAGCTTCATTGTCGTCATTCAATCTCCGGACTCCACGATGTCGTGCGCTGTAATTCTGGTTAACGAGATGGCGACGTTCTATTTTGAGGTTGATATCGCTAGACGGATTGATCCATTGATTCGTTAGGAGATCGGGAGGTAGTGTGACCTACTCTCGGAAGCTTTTCTTTCGAGGGAGGTAAGAGGCGAGGTGAGGTTATAAACGGAACGATGGGTGAGTTTGGCCTACCTGTTACCAATAATGTCATGTCAATGCATTGATTACGTCGCTCGTCGTCTCTTCACTCATGGTGTCTGTGGGTTCAGAATTTCTCGCATCCTCATGTTTGAGCCTACATGTCGACAATGCTTCTCTAACCCCTTTTCGTCTCACACACCTATTGCAAGCACACGTTCTGTGGGTTTTTTTTACCATGACGTTGCGAATGGTATCGCTCAATGCTGGCAAGAGCTGCTCGAAGGCTTACTTGTGATGTTCAAGAGTTAGGCTTCGTCAGCCGAAGTTGGCATGCCATGAAGTAGGAGTCGTTTCCGATGTAGTTGGGGAGTGGCTGCGATGGTACTTGGGGTCTTAATTAGTAGTGGCTGGTATCCAACGCCATTGGGAGCTTCTGGATGAAACTGAAAATATGCTGCAATAGCTATGATGTTGGCGTTGTTATATATGCTCTTACTTACGATAAACGAAAAGGTTCTGTTGTATAGCAAGGTACGTACGCTGCGGCAATTTGTTGCACGATGTGCGAGGTGAAAAATGTAACGATTGCGGTTCAATGTAGGTGAGGTAAGAGGGGAGGGTTGTTTTATTATTGATTCAGGAGGAAAGGAGGTCGGTTATAAGAGATGGAAGCTGTAATTAGCTCTCGCTCATGAATATGAGGTGTACTTTATGTATCCCAGCCATAATGTCAGACAATTAAGCTGTCCTATAAGTATCCACAATATTGTATGATACTTTGATTAGATTTGGGTACAGGGTTTGACGCGAGCGGCTATTCCTTGATTGATGCTATCAGTCCTTGCAAACACAGACCCTTTGGCTATTCTGTGACATCTATCACATGCTCCGCTTCAGAACTTGATGGACCGTTCCCTTTTTGAGCGTTCCCTCAAGAACTGATCGCCCATTCACCCTCAAATTGAACGTTACCTCCCGAAAACCTAGCGGTGATTTCAGCATGGATCGTGGCAGGAAGACCATCAGTTGGATGGCACGATGCACCTCCACGCCTGGGCCCCATTTGTACATGTACAGGAACACGTCCTTGAGCGGCGATGTGGAGACGAAGTCCTCCAATTGGCTATCTGGCTTTGCGAGGGACGTGTGTAGGAGGGCCGCGTAGCAAACGAGGAAGACGTCGAAGCGAGTGAGCGGACCACCGCCTGGGAGGCTCTCTATACCTATTGAGATGTCTGGATCAAGCGCATTGGTCTCGTTGGCGACATGCGGATCAGCGAGTACTTCCTCGATGCTAGTCCCGTTGTGCTCGGCCCGTGGAGTGTTCGACCGCTGTTCAAGAGTCTGAGTACTGGTGTTGACCGCGAGATTCGGAATCGACTTAGATGGTACCAACCATATTTCGCCGACTATCATTGATTCCCATCTCAACCTCAAGAGTACTTCGTGAAAGCGTGAGTACTTGATCATGTATTCGATACCTGCAAAGACTCCCCACAGGAGGTACTTGGCCTGAATGGTCCCTCGAGTCACTATCGTCACCTCAGACGCGCCGGGTGCATTCCACAAATTGGGGGCTACAAAGTCGTTATGGTCCTTGGAAGACAACTCGGCCATGAAGTAGAGAATGCTCATTAGGGTAGGGGTATGAGGGATGAGTTCTGAGCCAATCAATGGAGTGACGTGGAAGCGGTAGTCTGGACGGTCTAAATCGAGTGTGGCATTTCTCGAGGCGAGCAGGGAGTCGGTCACGCCCAAGGAGATAGGTGGTGGTGGGACGTTCGTAGCGTGTATTACCGTTGAGCCAAATAGAATCAAGAGAATGGGCTGAAACATGGTGGCGAGCAGAGAATGGAAAGGGCCTCCTGAAACATGACATTTGACAGTTCTCATCGCAATGAAATCGTAGATCAGAGCAAGTCCGCCCCTTGAAGTCCGAGTTGACCAATGAATAGAGGATTCATAAGGAACGCTTATTCAGGAAACGATAGGCGCAATGAAGATGCGACCGTCTCTTCCGATATTGAGATTTCCTAAGCTGGCTTAGCTTGAGGTAGCATTGAAGTATCCATCAATCTGTCAGACGGTGATCTCCCTCATTATTGTTGCACAATGGATGAGACTCCGAGGCTTAACCCACTATGAATAGGTGATCCATACCATCAACAGATGTCGAGGTCGAGCGAATGTACACAAGCCGGCAAAGCGCTGTTTACTTAGCTTCTGCAGCGCTTCAAGCGCATACAGACCACGCCAGTGTTATTACTATGTGGTTACTAGATCACACAATCCTCCAGTTATCATGGCTACTCAGTAGAGTCTCAGACATCATTAGAGGAAAATGCCGTTGTGTACCATAGGATGGTCGAAAACTTGGCAAGACATAAGGTTCACGTGATGGGAGACGCTACTCGAGCTCCGAGTGCTTTCTTGATATTTCTTGTCTAACCTCTCCCACCCTACTATGCCCTCTGATCTGTTTCATAGCCATGGTCATACGCATTCCCTGATCTTCAACGCTTTGGCCCAAAGAAGTGACGACGGCTCTCGTGGATGTTATCATCAAGATCCATCGACGACGAAGGCTCACCAGACTCTTTTGTGGCACCCTTGGACCTGTCCTGCCTAGTATCCTTATTTCCACCGTGGGAAAGGACTTCATCTATAGCGCTTTCGGTCCGCTGATCACCTTCGTCTGCCCCTAGCTTTGCATTATCCGACTTCGGAATTCCAAACCCTGTAGAACGATCATGTGGATCCCTGAGATGAGTCTGGTTGTCCTCCACCCAGCCTGTGGCTCCTTGCCTTCTTCGTGGACTGTCGTCGCGCTTAGGTTCCTTCTTCGCTCCGGCCGAGTCTGACATGCGTGCGCCGAAAATGCCACTCAATAGCACAGACGGGTTGACTGCTCGAGCCACGGTCTTAGGGTCTGATCGAATGTTCAGCAGTGACTGATGGTCGTGTCGAGCTGTCTGGTCCTTGGAGCAGCCAAGCGGCTCTGCCAACTTTCTCCCTGTTGCATCATCCAGGGTTACGAGCAACGTGTCTTTTTCTCCCCGTACCTTCATCACGTGTAACAAATCGCCCAGGTTCTGCTTATTCACATATGTAAGGTTGGTGAAATCTCCAAGGAAGGTATTCTTGGATATCTTGGCGATCTTGACACCTGATGGTAGATCATCCTGCCACGCAACACTCAGGGAGAACTGCGTTGGCATGCTCGATTGTTGCGGCGAGGCAGACCTGGTAATCGACGCTTGAACCGATTCGAATGATTCCCCCAGCAGTAGTCCAATGTTGTCAGAGCTCGATAGGTGCCTATTTCGATACAGCCTGACGGCAAGAAAGACGAGATGAATATGATGCTCGCCCAGAGTTTTTTCAGCGGCGTTGGAAAGAAACACCATCGCAGGAGATGAAATCGCTGTTTCGGTCCAGAAGATGGTTAGAAGATATGAAGACGAAAAATTCAACTCTTTATAGATACTTCCATTGAGACAAGAGGCAACACGATGGGGTATAAGCAAACAAGTGAAGGCATCGACTATTCTCCAACAGCAAACGATCGCCTATCATCAAACGTTAGCCACCAATGTTGAGCACTGAAAGGCACGGGAATATTGTAGATTTGGTGGATTCCAATGTAATACTTTGCGGAGGACTGAAGGGAGTTTCCCGAGAAGTATCACCATGCCCAGCCACTACTTCCGTGGCAAGTTTGTCCTCTGTTTTCAATCTCTTGCTTAGCTACCTGCGCTGCCACTTCCGCCATCCTAGAACCATCACTTACATTTTGTGACAACGCATCGTCATTTCGCGAATCTAGATTCACGATTTTGGCCAACGTGAAGTGATTGATGTAAGCCGCTCGCCCCCTATTCTGCGTGCGTCTACCTCTCCTGCTTGTTCTTATGGACCTCCCATTTCTACCCAAGTAGTTCGGAGATAATGTAGAACAGCAATGGTGTTCGTGTGTTTTGCCGTGTAATGTAGTCAGGCCTCCATCCTTAAATTTCCGAATCACTACATAGATTTCGAACCTCATTCACAGGATGAGCTTACAACAAGGTATAGGAATACATCTCCCATTCCATCGCAGCAAGCCTTCCGTATTCCCTAGGGTGATCTTAATCTCCATACTCCGTAGCTTTGTCGTCAGCGGACACAAGATCGGAGGCCCGTATTTCGATACTTCCAATAATTGTTCCGTACAATGACACATTCGCTAAACAACGAAAGAAGAGAGACTCTTCGACTGCTGCGACGGCAGGTGCATTGAGACCAAGAATGTTTGGGACCCAGGCCTCGTCCATAGTCGAGTCCTACCTGGGTTGGGAAACCAGGAGGCAAGACTAATCTAGTTGTACTGGTAAGTCTAGGGTTAGCATGAGCTGTCTTTAACCTCTTAGAATGCTTGATTAAAGGAAATTGAAGAGACAGAACCAGTCACATATCGAGAAGAGTGCAGCGGAAGCAAAAAACTATTGCTGAAACCAAGACACTGGAGCAAAATTACAAAGGCTATCAACGAAAAATACATTTATATAGAGTACGCAGAATGCATCTACAGTATCTTAAGCCGGGTCGTAATCTGGAGAGCGTAAAGGGGAAGAGGAAGCCCGATCGCCTAGAGCTCATTTGCTGTCGCCTATAATATGGTAGGACAGATGTGTGTGTTGTACATCGAGCGCTTCTGGTATAAAGCATCGGACCGGGCGGGAGTACCTTCGCTAAAATTAGGTCGGCATCGGATCGTTTGGGGGCGAGGGAATGATCGTACACGGATATACTGTCTAACAAAGGCGTGTCCTGTACGAACGAGTTGCGTCCCTATGCTTCTTAAGCGGCTTATATTAAAAATATTTTCAGTCCTTTCCAGTAACCTTCTAGCGGAAGCACCATGGCCAGGGCCTCCTCCATTGCCGATTGATCACTTCACAGGTGACCCAGCTACGACCTCGAGAAGAACTCTTCGCCCTTATCTGTTGAAACATATTAAAACAGGATGTAATTAGTTAGACTAGCCGCGTACTAGACGCGCGCTAGTACCCGTCTTAGCATCCTATATATCCTATCTCTCTCCACCTATATAGCTAGTAATATAATAACTATTACCATTCTACCTGTTTTAACAGGTTATAAGCCTAGGCGCAGGGTATTTATTTATTTATTTACCCTACGACTAGTATTAATATTATCCCTTATAGATTACCTCTACATTAATACTACGTATCGCCGAAAAAGGGGGCTAGGGAATCTACTACGTCGGCAAGATCTCAACTCGCCCCTATGCCCATGGCAAAGACCTTATGCCCGCAGGCCCGGGGCCGGCCCCGGGGGCCCCGGGGCTACTCCGGGCTCCAAGGGCAGCGTCACGTGACTGCTGACTAAGTAATTTTTTCAAAATCTACTAGTTATTTTATTCTAGGAAGTCACGTGACTGCTTACTAAGCAGAACTTCAAAAGTTTTGATGTTCTATGATCGACGGGGGACTCGGGTAGCGTACCCCGGAGCCACCCCCAACGCCACCCTAAAAGCGACCCCGGAATCGATTGATTCAGCCGATTTCTTCGCGGGGGTGATGCGCTAGGGTGGGTCGCAATAGGGGGCGACAGCGTGGTAGTCATGTCAACTCGAGTAGCTGACGATGATGCGACAGCGTTGGTTGCGGGAACCGTAACGCTATTGCCTAGCGCCCGGAAGCCTAATCTTGGGGCGGCCCCGGGCGCTAGGCAGGTTGCCCTTGCGGCCCCTACTGCCCCGGGCGGACTCGTGTCTGCCCCTGCGGCCCCAGGGCAAGCTTTCTCAAACCACGGCCCTAGGGGCCCGGGGCGGCCCGGGGCCGGCCCGGGGTATCCCTCCGGGTTTTCAGAAATTGCCGACGTAGCAGAGATTTTCGCTAAGACGGCTAAAATCCCCCTAACTTAGTAATAGTAACCCCTTAGTAAGTAGTTTACTAATTATACGAATAATATCTATTCCCTATATATACTAACTACCTTAGTAACGGTTATTTACGCTTATTACCTAGCTAATACCGTGGATAACGTATAGTATTCTTATAAAAGGGGGCTAAGAAGACGGAGAAGGCTAGGAATATTTATTAACCTCCTTATAAATTAGCTATATCTATCCTATCTTCCCTAGATTCTCCTCTCCCTCCTTCTTATTATTATTCTAATTACTTTATACTAGAACTTAAAGAATCTAAATAAGAAATCTATTAATAGTTAACTAAGATTTACCCTAAAGGTCTTCTAGCTAACCTTTAAGTAAACTACTACTTCCTTAATTTCCTATATCTCTACTAAGATATTAGCTATAAAATTGACTAAGAGGTAGCTACTACTATTAATTATTAGGGGATACTATTAGATAATACCTCCCTTATACCTTTATTAATATTAGAACCTTATCCCTAAAACTAATTACTATTATTTTTAACGGAAGGCCTTAGAATACTAGGTGAAAGCATTATCTTTAGCCTTACTACTAGGTTAAGACTACCTTCCGCACGTTTATAGTTACTAATACTAGTACTAACTTAATCTCTAACGCTAAATCTATATAATCTAGATACTAAGACCGAAGATATAGATATACCTCCTACCGGTACTAAAGTAGAGATTAGAGGGGGTGGTAACTACCCCCTTATACTCGTTCCTATACTAGAATCTAGCTGTAACTAGCCGTTATACTCCTATAATATACGGTCCTATATTATTCTTAATAGCCTTAAAGCTATCCTTAAGATAGACCGTATCATCCCTATAACCTAAAATCTTTAGGAGATTTAGGATAATAAGTATAATAAGGGCTATAAAGTAATAAAAGCACGCTATAATACTAATACTTATAGTATAATTAAGGATAAGACCGTCCCTTTAGTAGCTTAAAAGATCCTTAAAAACTTCTATAAGCCTTAAGGTACTAGTATCCTTAATAAGATTATCTATAATTTTAATACCCTCTTTTACGCTAACTATAAAGATATTAGTAACTATATAAGTAAATTTAGAACTATTAACTCTAACCTAATTAACCTAGGATATAAACTCCCCTATATCTTTATTATTAATACCTACCTCTAGTATCTTAGCGTGAAGTTTAATACCTTTTAGAGTATATTTATTTAGACGTATACTATTACTACTAAAGAAGGTATTACAATAGTCTTATTTAATAAACTCGTACTAGCTACGGTAAATAAAGAAGCTTACTAGAACTTTATAAAGTCTTCTATTATAATTATAGCTATAGCTATAGCTACTGCTCGCCTACTACGCTAGGCTAGTTTAAACGTACGGCGTAGTAATAAGTACTATAACTACTATAATTATTTAGGCTATATAGAGTCTAACTACCGGATTAAGTACCTTAAGTTAATAAAGGCCTTCCTTAAGATAGTTAAGGTAGATAAGAGCTAAAACTAAGGGGGCCGCAGCTAAGGGGGTAGTAATACTAGAGGTAAGTGTCCCCGTATACCTATAGAGTCTAAAGACCTAGTTATCGGCTTTATAACTACGCTAGGTATAACTAGCCTCGCTACTACTATCCTCCTAGATATGGTATATAGCTAATATATTATTAATAATTAAGATATCCTTAAAGAGTATAAGGCGATTCCTAAGTCCCCTATTTATAAGATTAGCTAGGCCGGTCTTTATATAATAGGACGTAGTACTATAATTATCCCTTATAAGACTAATAAGGGAATTAGGGTGAAAGTATATCTTACTAACGTCCTTTATATCCTAGATACCTAATTAAATTTAATTTTAGTATCTTAGCTACTCTATCTTAGGGCTAAAGTCTCCTTTAGCTTATAAGAGTATACTATTACTTATAAAGGCTATGTCTTTACGTATACCTAATATAATAGTATCTTCTACCTTAATACCTAGGATTATCTAACCCTAGCCTTTATAGCCCTAGTAATTATATCCTAGCTTCTTTTAAAGTTAAAAGTATATACGTTCGCGGCCTTTTAAGTCTCCCTATCTATTAGCCTTTAATATACCCGTATAAGTTATTTAGGCTAATAGAACCTAAAATAGCTAATAAATATATCTAGTAGAATCAACCTTAATAAGATTATCTCTAAGGATTATATATATAACGTCTATATAGAGACCTAAATAATAAGGGCTCCGTATAACTATCCTATTACCCTAGGGAAGTACCTATTACCCTAGGGAAGTACCTATATAAGCGTATTAATAGCGACTTAGTAGGCCCTTATAAGATTTATAAGGGGATCGTTATAGCTTATAATAGCTCCTGATTCTTTAGTATAATACCATATAATTATACTAAGGAATTAGATGTTACCCTACTTAAGGCTAAAAGTAAGTTCCTCCTAGCCTTTAAGGCCTTTAAAGTAAACTAGGAGCGTCTTATATAATATATATAACGCCATTATACTAATAGTAGAGGGGAATTTAACTCCGTAGCCTTTATAAAGTACCGCTAGGCTAACGGTATTATCTAGGAGAGTATAACATGAGATACTCCCTAGGCTAATAGGTCTATAAAGCGTCTTAGTAAGACCCTAATAGATAAGGCCTATACTATACTTATAGATAGCGGGATAGATTATAAGTACTAGCCTAAATTTATTTAAGCGGCTAGCTACCTCTAGAATAGGTCCCCTAAGTCTAGTATTAAGATAATACCTTATAAGAAGTTTAATAGCTATTAGCCTAACCTCTCCTACTTATAAGTCCTTAGCTCTTAGGCCTTCTATTATACCGGTAGGACTACTACTAAAATTAGTTACTTTAAGGCCTATTCCTATCTAGGTTAACTCGTTAGCTATAAAGGTAAGGCTATCTACTATCTTATTAATAATAAATCTAGGAAGCTCGCTTAATTATCTAACGTCTACTTTATTAAGGAGGTCTCCGTAGGCTATATTAAACTAAAAGCTAAAAGGTATATATTTATAGACCTCCCCTACTACTCTAAGCGGGTAGCTGGCGATATAAGGGGGTAATCTCCCTCTAAAAGTAAAGTATTACTAATCTAGATTAAAGATATACTACTAATCTACGTTAAAGACGTAGCGGCTGAGGATAAATCCTACCCTAAGACCCTATTAAATATCCGCCCTAAACTAAATTAGGCCTATCTAGTAATATTTTATTAAGACGCTAATAAGCTCCTATTATTAGCTAAGGTTTTATCTAGTTACCTAGAATTTAAAATACCTCCTAATAAACTATATAATAACTCCCTAGATCTACTAGTAATATTCACTTTCCTAATAATAGTTAAAGGTACGGAGCCCTTTAAACCTAAATTATATAAGGAAGCTATAGTAAATAATACTAAGAAGGACTAGGAAGTAGTACTATAAGATAAATTTAACTCCCTTATATAGAATAATACGTAGGCACTTAAATAGCTACCTCTAGGTTAGAAGGTACTCTAGGGGAAGTAGGTATTTAAGTTAAAAAGGGGGCCTTATAATAAAGTCCTCTATTATAAGGTACACTAGGTAGTTAGGGGTTTTAAATAATAGGAAGGGATTAATTATAATAAGACCTTTACTTTAGTAGTAAAGCTAATAAGTTATAAGGCTATCTTTATACTAGCCGTATCCCTTAACTAGGAACTAGATTAAATAGATATTAAGACTACTTTCCTCTATAGAAATATTAAGGAAATTATTTATATTAAATAGCTTAAAGGCTTCGCGGCTAAGGGTAAGGAATACCTTATCTATATCTTAAAGAAAGTACTTTATAACCTAAAATAATTACCTTAAGTCTAGTTTTCTATACTCTTTATATTCCTAAAGACTTAGGGCTTTATACTACTTACTACTAATAAAAGCGTCTTAATTAATTATAAAGACTAAGTTATTATCACGGCCTATATTAATAATTTACTAATTACTAGACCTAGCCGAACTACTATTAATTAAGTTAAGGTTATACTTAATAAATACTTCTAGATAACTAACCTTAGCCTATATTCCTTCTATTTAGGTATATTAGTTAGGCGGGATCAAGCGAATTAGGTACTATAACTAGGTTAAGAAGCCTATACTAAAAAGGTATTAAGGGACTTTAGTATATAGGAGTTATACCCCGTAGTAACCCTAATAGATATAAATAAGTTATAGGTATCTAAGGAAGACTATATAACCCCTAATACCTTCTAAAAGGAATATTAGTTAGCTATTAGCTCCCTAATATATATTATACTAGGGACTAGGCTAGATATTACCTATATAATCTTAGTAGTTAGTAGATATAGATTAAACCTAAATTAGTTATATTAAATAGCTATTAAGAGGATTTTCTACTACCTTTAAAGTATAACTAACTTATAACTTACTTTTTATAGGAGTATCTTTTCTCTTATTAGTTATAGTAATACTAATTAGGCCGGTAACTAAGATACTTAGTAGTTAATTATAAGCTATATTTTTAATATTAGTAGTAGAGTAATAAGCTAGTTATTAAAGTAATAGCCTACTATTACCCTATCTAGCTATAAGGTAGAATATATAGGCTAGATATAGGTTATAAAGGAAGCTATCTAGCTCTAATAGCTCCTTACTAAGCTAGACCTCTTTAAGGATACCTATTAGCCTACTACTATAATACTCTACTATAATAATTAGGGAGCTATTACCCTAGCTAAGAACCCTTAGTTTTATATATATATAAAGTATATTAATATCTAGTATTACTATATATAAAAACGGGTTACTACTAGCAACGTTAAGCTAGAATATATTAGGACTAATAAGTAAGTAGCTAACGGCCTTATTAAAGCCCTCCTTAAAGATAAATTTATCCCCTTTTATAGGTCTTAGGCCTAGAAGTACTATAATAGTAGGAGTCTTTAGTATAATAAGACTTTATAGGTACTCTTAGTAGCTCTATAAGCGCTCCCGTAGCTAACTAAGGGATAGCTAGCTCCTAATTACCTACCCTTCTAGCCCTATAACTCCACGCTATAATATTAGAATATAAAATAGACTTTATAGGCCTATTTAACTTTATTATCCTTTTATATTCTAAGTTTAAATAGTAAGTTATACTACTAGTAATATTATCTAGATACTAGACTATTCCTAGCTATAAACTAATATTATAATAGACGAGTTAACCGCTTTCCTATAAAATTATTAGGCCTAGACTACGGTATATATTTACTATAATCCTATCTCTTGCCCTACTACTAATATAAAATGGAACTAGCGTAATATATTCCCAGACGCTAGTAAATATAGTACCTATAATAGCTTCTAGCGTAACGTACCCCTAGGCCGTAACAGCCTCGCTATCTTTACTACCTAGACACGTACCTAGGTTAGATAAGAATAGGAAGCGGATAACTAATACTACTAGGGAGTTATAATCCTTTGCCTAGGTATTAATATTATTATTTTTAACTATAATATAACTAAGGATATAGATATTAAAATTAGGCCCTATAATACCCTCCTACCTACCTAGTATAAGCTTATCTAGTATATTAAAGGTAAGAAACGTATAATTAAGTTATTATAATATAGAAACCTTAATAGTATACCTTTATAAAATAAGTACGTCTTAGAAATAGTTATATAGATAGAATTAGTTACCCTATAATTATACCTACCTTATTAGAGTCTATCTAATCTACGTCTAGAAGGCTTTCACTAAATTACTACCCTTTAAATAGAACTTCTACTACTATCTACTTACCTTTACGCCTATCACCTAGTATTTAGTTAAGAAGGGGGATTTTAGACGGTAGGAATAGAACGTTAATAAGTTAGTTATACTACTATACTAATAAGGTATTTCATTTAAGTAGGAGTATTAAAATATATTAAAATAGGATATAATTAGTTAGACTAGCCGCGTACTAGACGCGCGCTAGTACCCGTCTTAGTATCCTATATATCCTATCTCTCTCCACCTATATAGCTAGTAATGTAACAACCATTACCATTCTACCTATTTCAACATCATCCACGTTCTTCACGCACGTGTACCACAAAATCGGCTAGGCTATGATTGTGAATAGTTCTTTTAAAGGTGGAATTCAAGCACCCTAATACTTCTGAAAACCCTCCCAGGTTCAGTACTGAATCATCAGCTATTTTTCATGGCTGCTTGAGTCACTAGCATACATCACTCCACCGGAACTAGCCCACCAAGATATTACTGGATCTTAGAGTATCCCGTGATCCACTCCTGAGACACTTCGTCAATCGTGCAAAATATATGCGCTGGTTACTGCCGACTTTCTCTCGGTCCTACCATATTCACTCCTATTCAATAGGAATAAATTCTCGACACCAGTGCTAGGCTTATGAGGCTTCTTGCTTCTTCCCTTATCATCTGGGCGTAATTCAAACTCAAGAAACGCAGAATTTCGGCCGAGGCGGACAATATCTGCAGGTCGAAACGAGCGTCTACAAGTCTTGTGAATCGTTGCAATTCGCAGCGTACCATCCAGTCTATATAATACTGTGACTGTTTAAGGTTTGGTTGGCTGTCGTTGCGCCAAGCAATGTACCTCACGTGATCTAATTTTCCCCCGAACTTTTCTTTACAGCATACAGCATGGCTACCGAAAGACAATAGCATGGCTATAGCATTCCCTACAGCATTCCCTACAGCATGGCTACCGCATTCCCTACAGCATTCCCTACAGCATGGCTACAGTACAGCAGTCCCTCCAGCATGGGGTATAGCATAGGGTCCAGCATGGGTCCAGCATTGGGGTACAGCATGGGGGACAGCATGGGGGACAGCATGGGGGACAGCATGGGGGACAGCATGGGGGACAGCATGGGGGACAGCATGGGGGACAGCATGGGCTATAGCATCAGCATGGGGGACAGCATGAGGACAGCATTGGCTACAGCATGGGTACAGCATAGGTTACAGCAGTGGCTACAGCATTGGCTACAGCATTCCCTACAGCATGGCTACATCATGGCTACAGTATCCCTACAGCAGTCCCTATAGCATGGGGTACAGCATTGGGCTACAGCATGGGGTATAGTATAGGGTACAGCATGGGCAATAGCATGGCTATAGCATGGGCTATAGCATGGGCTATAGTATGGGGTACGGCATAGCTAACAGCACCCCTAGAATTATAGATCTTAGCGGGTTTTTAGGGAGCTTAGCCCCTAGAGTAGTTAGGTTTCTAGGGAGTCCCTAGCTTAATTACTAATCTCGCACCGAGATGGCGACCCTCTAGTTCCTTATACCAGTGGAGGTGATACGACCTCAGGTAACTTCATCATTGATCATGTTGAAACCTTCGCTTCCCTAGCGGATAACCTTCAGGTTTACCTAGAACTCGCCGCTAACGGGAACGAACGTCTGAAAACGTCTTTGCTACCTTCGTGATATAGAAGAGCGGCTTTGCATGTGAGACAATTACTTACCATGTTCGTGATCGTATCAGATATCCAACCAATGCACCTGTGGTGTGGAGGTTTTTAAGTCTGAAACAATGTATTGATCTTAATGTTGATAGGTTTTGGAGGTAAAAGATCTTGATAAGACCTATGGTAGACGATTGTATATGAGTATGAAGGGACGACACAGAACATCAAAGCATTCGATCAGCGTACGTCTTTACAACATACTTGCAAATCATTTGCATATTGTCATCATAGCATCGGATTCTCAAAAGCAGCTGCGATTGAATGCTCACCGAACTGAAGCGTAGCATCTCGAGTGCTGATAATAGACCGTCGGAGCATTGGATTGTTCATGACATAGAGTAGCTATAGCTCTTGAGGAAGGTGTGCCGAAGATGACTAAGCTCCTCGCTGTCTTGGCACCTCTGCAGATCAACTTGCATATCCAAATGGCTACGCACAGAATCATGTTGCCTGGCCATGCAAGTTGCGACGTGATATTTAGGTAACGGAGATCATAATCGAGGACGGCTCATGCATCTAAACAAGAGATGTCGGCTTCTTCCCTTCGATCCTTCGAGTACCTGGAGGGACTTCCAGGTACAACCTTCAATAGGCTATATAAGCAGCCTTCAACAGCGCTCGCCATCTTTCGGCGCATGCTGCCTCATCTAGGTAGGTCAGATCCTTAGCTCCTCGTACATCCGCTGACTTGAATAGCTAAGAGCTTCGTAATGGCACTGCTGTACATAAGTCACCACATGCCTGTCTCGGATTTGGAAGCATGGGTACGGCCAGACGGACGACGGTACGCACAGATAATGAAAGGAGGATCATGACTGATGTATATATCAAGCGAACGCGACAATGCCGTCAATCTTTTGGAACGACTACATATACTGAAGACTGCCACGAACCCCGGGAGACCGCGAGCCTACGCCCTTACAAATCCTTTCGCAACCTCTCTACGGCTTGCGCTGACAGGAGGCGGGGAACACAACTCATTCGGAGTTCCATCGAATGATTCCAGCGAGACTGAGGTTACGGTCGCTGAGCTCGACGAATATGCAAGGGGACAGTGGGAGAGCGTGCTTGGTTACATGGTGGGCAGCGCTGGCATCAATCTTGTTGCAGGCAACGGTGTCGAGCCTAGTGCGGGGGTCAAGACAATACTGGAATGGGGTAAATTGGTATCTTCGAGAGGCAGGAATGTAGAGATCACGAAAGATGGCTTTGCGTTCATTCTCCAGGAGGTCAATGCCCAGGTTTGGTCCATACTTATCCTCTATTTGCAGAACGCGGAGACAGTATGTACCCACGTTATTCGCTTGCCTTAGGTCTCGGAGCTGGTTGCCTGGCTAACTATGGGATAATAGCTTCAAATGGACGAAGTCGACGTTCTTTCCTTTCTGTTCATGCTTGGTTCTCTTGAATTGGGCCTACCCTACAGTAAAGCCAAGCTCACACCCACTCAGGTGCAAATGCTGCAAGATCTTGGTGATTTCGGAATTCTCTTTGTGCCTCCAGACTCGAATTGCTTCTACCCTACTCGCCTTGCTACAACCCTGACCTCGGATGCCGGAGGCTTACGTTCCTCTTTCGCCTCCTCTAGCGACAATAGCGGAGGATTCATTGTCATCGAGACCAATTACCGACTCTACGCGTACACATCGTCGAATTTGCAGATAGCCATCATACAACTCTTCATCCGCCTAATCACTCGTTACCCCAACATGATCGCCGGCAAGATCACCCGAGAATCCATCCGTCGTGCCGTCAGCATGGGCATCACCGGCGATCAGATCATCAGCTTCCTCACCACTCACGCCCATCCCCAAATGGCCAAGAACCAACCTATCCTGCCGCCTACAGTCGTAGACCAGATTCGCCTATGGCAACTTGAAGGTGATCGAATGAAAGCCACGGTCGGTTTCCTGTTCACGGGGTTCAACACAAAGGCGGATTTCGATGCGCCATGTCGATATGCCGAAGAAATCGGCGTCTTGGTCTGGAAAAACGAGGCGCAAAAGAAATTCTTCGTCACAAGGCATCAGCAGGTGGCCGAGTATCTGAGGAATAAAGCCGCGAAAGGACAATGATGCATCGGACTCATCGTAACAAAGCGGACAGCCACCTTCAATAGCCGTGTGCTATCATCGCGGCTTCGAACTATGTTACATCCGCCTCAAGCAGACCAGGTCCGACCCGGCCGAATCCGCATTACACTCAACAGCCGAACTGGAAGTAACCTCGAGCATCGAGACCTGTTGGCTCACTACCTCCACTCTACACCCTATATCGAGCGCTACTCTCTGCATGACAGCACCCAGAACCGTAAGCTGAAAGATTCGATATACGCAGTGAACCCCTATTCACATGCAACACAAACCGTCCAAGCCTTGGCAAGCGGCGAAGCAGCAGTCAGATCACCGTACCACGGACTTCTGTACACGCAGCGATCCTAGCGCCATTGCTGTCGTCGGATGGCAGTCTCAAGTTTAGAAACGCTCCGTCTCCCGGACGGCATCGTGCGCAGTTGAGACTACGCCACACAGACTAGGCATTATGAGATAATGTCGTGATCAGGACGAGTTCTTCCCCTATATGAGCGGAGAAAAGGAATACATATCCGTATCTCATCAAGCTTCGAAGCATTCGAAAGCGTACAGCGTCGTTGTTCGTTTGTGAGTCTCCTCGAGACTTTCATTATGCAACTGCTACTTGATCGCATCTCATCTCTCATACATTGACGCTCTTCGTGCCGCAATAAAGGTATTCGAAGTCTTTGTTTGAGCAATCATTCCTCGCCATTTACGTCACATATACATCATAACGACCTCGCTCGTACAGTACAAGCCAGTGTGCAAGCCCTGGCAACCGCACATATGAAGCGCCCGTAGCCATCCGTATCCGTTACATCGCACCTGCCACCAGCACCACGCGCACCGCGAACGCCTGTATCCATCGAAGAAGGATCACATCGCTACTTCTTCTTCCCCATCAGCGCTTGAAAGAATCCCTGCTTCTCCCTAACCTTCGCCCCCTTCACCCCGCCGGCCATCTGCTTCTCCCGCGCATCCATAAACATCCTGTACGCCACGAGACTCTCCCTCGCCTCGTCCGTTGTGCACAGGCCGTGCATATGGATCCAGACGCGGTGATTACGCTGCGCTTCGTCGTGCATGGGGTCGTGGAAGGAGTCCGTCAACGTTTCGCTTGAGGTTTCGGAAGGGGTGGGGTGATGGTTTGAAAAATGGGAGGGGGAGGGTGAGGAGGGGAGGGCGCTGGTACGGAAGCGGTCGGAGAGGGCGGTGAAGCGACCGGTCCATTCGAGGGGGTGCAGGGGGGTGTGGATCTGGGGAGTGTTGTTGTTAGGGTCTTGTTTGATGGGATTGGGAGAAGAGGTGATGGGAGAGGGAAGGGGGGGTGGTGAGTGGGACTTGCTAGACGAGGATTCGACATGTCTCGAAGGGGGAATGGAAGATTGGCGATCTCATGTGTTGCGGTTAGTTTGTCATCGTCAATCGCCGTGAAGTTAGCCGATTGTTGAGAATCTTCGGCTTCAACGTTCCTAGGGTGAGTTGATGTTTTCTTCTGGATGTTACCATTGCTGCTCGCTGGAACGACTATGTTGATGTGAGCGATGTTGTGGTTGCTGGCTTTGACCGCACCTCCAGTCAAGTTATCCTTCACAGGCAAACCTTCGAACGCCATGAGCTCGCTTGTACCGCCGTTGCCGTGATCGGAGCGTCGAAGCGAAGAGGCTAGCCGCCTCCCAGCCTTCTTTCCCTGCCTCCATCCCATGCGTCGTTCCTGGGGAGAAGGAAGGCCACTGTTTCTTCCAGAAGGGCAAGAACTGTCAATAGTGAGGGCGTGGCTTCCCGACGTCATGCTCCTGCCTTGGTTGGGTGTTGGACGATCTTTGGTCTTCATAAAGCTGGATGACGGCCCGCGGCCGAAGGATGATACACGACGCTCATTTGTTGGAGTCACGCTGGATGAAGCGAGTGTTGTTGAAGGCGTAGGATCTCGGCCTGATGCAGGTTTGCTAGAGCCTCCGAAGCCCGCTGTTGGTATACGGCTGGCGCTCGTGGGGGTCTTACCTGACGGGATGGTAGGCATCGGGGTGTTGCGCGGCTTTGGGGTGTTGAGGCTCGTCCGATGAGCCGCGCTACTGGATGTTGAACGCATGAAGCTAGGGGTATTAGGTGAGTGTTGAGCGCATTGCCCCTGTCCGAGGTTACCCATGGTGCTGCTGCGGGGCAGAGGTGGATGGAGAGGTGCCATGAGGCCTCGTTGCTCGATTTGCACGCCCAGCTCGCGCTTCTGCTTGTTGAGGAAAGGACTGGTGTTGATGCGCTGGTGCTGGCAATTGAAGAAAGGGGTCTGAGCTAGGCGGTCTGAGATCTTACGTGATGGTTTTGCGATTGCTGATTGCTCTGAATCTTCGCTGCCGTCGTTGATTGATGGGGTTCTCGAAGTGAACGCGCTCAAGGTACTCAGGAAGGATGTGCTTCGAGAGATACCCAATGGAGTGGGGATTCGCGAAGGGTGGATCAAGAATGCTGAAGAAGATGAGCTCTGCACCAGGGTAGTCGTTCGACGACGGTTGAAAGGGTTGGTGGTAATCTTGCTGAAGGCGTCCGAGAAAGAAGACTTTCGTCGAGCAGCTAATTCAGGCCGATTTGACTGCTGTGTCTCCGAGCCCACAGCGATTCTTCCTACGCCAACAGCAGTGTCACTTTCTCCGCCTGCTGTTGCCATTGTGTCCGCGGCATTGACCTCCCCTTCACGCTAGAATGAAGTCTGAAATTCCCATGACAATGGCGCCAAACGCAGCGACAAACCCGCTTACATCGGCGCTAGGCGTCTCTCCAGCTTCATCGACATCAGACGCTTGCACTCTGGGCGTCAACAGTATTCTCTTAGGTAAACACACTCTGGGGCGATTTCTGAAAGTGATGCCGGTCAAGTAGATTATGGCCGATTGCCGCTTGATCTGAAAGTTGCAGAATATAAAAGGAAACAACGCAACGTTTGTCGCTTCCTCTTTGATTGCAGCAGGAAGCCTAATAACTAAGCTGGCATATCAATGCCACAATCCCTACGTACTGCGTTTTGTCGCCCAAAGGCCGACGATCAATAGCCCTCACTGCACACCTGAGTGTCTCCAGAAAGTTCTGGTGACGTGATCTTGAAGTCCTCAGGTATAACACCAAGAGTTTTGAGAACGAAACCGGAGACGACTATGGCGTCATTGAACGAAATTGACCTTCGAACTCGGCCAATTATTAATATAGAGTATTCAATCACTATTTATACGGCTTGAACCCCTCTACAGCTCCTACTTCATGCTTGCAATTGTTCAACTCCAGCACGTTCTTGGCGTTTACCAATCGTAGCGGAAAGGAACCTCTTTTCAGCAACTGAGATTCGTGGAGGATGAGTATAAGGAAATCCTTGGTATAATATACGTCGAGGACCTGATCTTCGTCGTCAGTTTCAGCACGGAGGGAAGAAGGGACCTCGCAAGTGCTTCCACGGGACTGTCCCCCAGCAACCAGTGCTACTCTACCTTAGTGCGTTTCCTGTCAACAAATAATCATTCGAGTCAGTGTGTTATAATCACCCCACAGGTATAATCGTTGCCCTTGAAGCGAAGTATCTTGAGCAGTCCTTCGCTGGCATTTCTTCTTTTGCACCTCATGGCTCGTCTCCGCCGCTCTCACTCTCATTGCCCTTGTTGCCACTTGATTCTCGATTGATCCTCGACTTAGGACAACCGTTCACATGCTTATCACTTTAACACCTAGTGTTATTAGTCTCGCTTCAGCTAGTAGTATTCGTCCTTCGTTTTTATAAGAAGGTTCAGAGACCATCTTGGATCAAGCTTCAAAGAGTTGAAAGTAATCCAAGTCAAATCATATCATTTCCTATTGAGTTTGGAATAAGCTGACGTGAATAATAGAAACACAAGCGGCCCGGCTGTCTGCACTTTTTCCAATTCGACCCACTCTCCGACAGAGTATGTTGATATATAGAGTAACTAACCCATCTTGCCTTTATGGTATTCACAAGAATACAACCGTTGATACATGTTACATGGGTAAGGTACGTGGTGATGATGCCAGCAGTCCGGTAACAAAGACCACGAATCCGCGAGTTCGTCAGTCTTGAAGGGGGTGATCGGCGACCCTGGTCGCGGAGTGAGTGGGCAAGTTTGTTCAACAACGAAGACGTCATTCTCTCATTTCCACCTCGGAGAATGTCAAAGGGAGACCTTCCAGCACCGAGGACAAGATTCAAGAACAGGCAAAGACAATGAAACACCTACCAATCCCCCATCCCCAACCACCCCCCAACAAACATCCCAAATCCCAACCCCAAGCTCCACCCCGAAACCCCCCTCGCCGTCTCCAAGCTCCCCCCCAGCAAATCCCGCACCGCCTCCCCACCCCTCAGCGCCCGCGTGATCTCCGCCGTCGTATACAACCCCGTCTTCTCAACCGCCATGATCTCCGCCTCGAACGCTTCGAAAATGGCCTTGCAACCATTCCTTTTGTGCCGGGGAGACAGTTTTGGCAGCAGGGTAAGCCTTCGTAGGTGCATTCGACGGGGTGGGAGGGGTGGGGTTTTGGGGGAATTTTGGCGTTTTGGGTGGGTAGGGGAGGATGGTGGTGGAGTGGTGGAGGCAGCCGCAGCAGACGTGCGTGTTGAGGTTTGTGGGGGATGGTTTGGATCCGTTGGTATACGCTCGGCTTAGATACCTGTTATTGCGTTTTCTGAGGATCTGTCTTCGGTTTAGGATACTTTCGGCGATGACCGCAGGATTTATAGGGATAAGACGCTCTTTTGTAATAATACATACGCCTTTATACATCGTTCCCATTGTTTGTTTCCACATCGAAAGCCCATTATACGCAACGCATTATTTTGAGCTTCTTTGGAGATGCCAACGGGTTCCGGCTTTGAAAACGATAACTTACTGTCATTGATGGAAATTTGGGGATCTAGTTACCTAGTGTTGTTGGGATGTCGCTTGATTTTATTGCGTAAAGCCTAGGTACGCACTTTTAAGGGGTTGGTATGGATGCGACTCTGTAGACGGGGTGGTTTTGGTATTGTTTGAACGTGGCTGTTTTAGTGGGAGTGATGGGGATGGAGTGGTTGGTTGATTGATTGTCTGGTGATGAGCGTTACAGGATGTGGTGTGCGTGTGATAGCTGAGCTGCTAGTGTGTTGTTGTATATACAGTCGATTGAGAGCTATCAGGACACTGGCGTGTTATGTACAGATTTTTAGGTCTTACTATTTGGGGGGTTTGTATGTACAGTCCATCAGCCGTCTAGGTATCGTGAAGCTTGGCTTCCGCACCCTCCGGGCTCGTCAGGTCAACAGTGGTCCTCACCTACAACCTCGCCCTCTCCTGCCTCCTCCACCCCGCTTCCTCCGCAATCATCTCCGCCGCTCGCTCCCCGATGGCCAGAACAGTCAGCATAGGATTCGCAGTGGTCATCTCCGGAAAACATCCAGCATCGGCGATCCTCACCCTCTTCAGACCTCGCAGCCTCAGCTTCGGATCCACCACGGCCATGTGATCTTTTTCAAGGTTGCCCATCTTCGTGGTGCCGGCGGGATGGTAGACGGTATGCGCCACCTTCCGGCCGTAGGCTGACAGTGCTTCGTCGGAGGTCACGGAAGGGCCCGGTGCGACTTCACGCTTCAACCAGTCATTGAAAGGTGCCTGCTCTGCGACCTTCCGCGCGGCTCGGAGGCCTGCAATTATGGTGGCGGCATCGTAGCCTTCGGGGTCGGTGAAGTATTTGAAGTCCAAGGCCGGTTTCACGTTGGGGTCTTTGGACGTCAGGTACAGCTGACCCTTGGATCGGGGCCGGGGGATGTTGGGGGTCATGCAGAACGCGTCGATGGGGGTGTCGTAGCCGAGTCTGGCGGTGTTGAGGCAGAAGGGGATCTGGTAGCAGTGCATCATGATGTCTGCTGGTCCGGTGGCGGCGCGGCGGAGGAAGATCCCGGCGTCGCTGTCCATGGTTGTTTGGTTGGGTGGTACGGGTCTGTTGAGTTCCCACATTATGATCGATTCGGGATGATCGAGCAGGTTGTGGCCGATGCCGGGAATGTCTTTGATCACGGGTATGCCAAGACCTGAGAGTTGTGCGCGAGGGCCGATGCCGGAATGGAGGAGGAGCCGGGGGGTGTCGACGGCACCGGCGCAGAGGATGGTTTCTTTTTTGGGACTTACCGCGAAGCTTGCGCCTGACTGTAGAGTGAGCGTAATCCCTGTCACGGTGGAGCCTGTGACGTTGACCTGGCTGACCCAAGTATTCGTGAGGACTGTGAGGTTAGGTCGCTTCTCGTCGCCACGAAGGATGGGATGAATGTAGGCTACACTCGCGCTGCTTCGGCGACCATCGTCCGGGTTGTACGCAACGGAAAAGAAGCCGACACCTTGCTCGAGGTTTCCAGCTTTGATGATTTCCTTGTTGAAGTCATGGATGACTGGGACGTCGAGAGCGGTGGAGCATGAGTTGATCCAGTCTTTGCAGAGTTGGTTCCTGTGTCTGGAGTGAACGGGCTGCACGGTGTTACGTAGGTTATTCAGGACCCGGGTGAATGTCTCGAAAGACCAACCTTCGCAGCCTTGAGACTCCCATACCTTGCAGTCATATTCGAATGGTCTGAAAGAGATGAGGGTGTTATGTGACGAGCAGCCTCCTAGTACCTTTGCTCGCGAGTGTCGTATATGGGAATTTCCTGCATTGGAAATGTTAATGATGAGATTCTGAATCTGATACTACATGACTTCGTACATATCCCGAGGATGGCAAGTGTGGGCTCCCTTCCATCAATGCATGGAAAACAGCGGGAGGAGAACGATCGAACAGAATAGATATTTTTGTCACTCACCATTAGGCTGCTCGGTCGTACCATAGTCATAGTCCAATTCGCCACCCAATAGGTTCAACCAATCTTTCAAATTCAGGACTTTGTCATTCATGTAATCACTCGGTCCGACTTCCACCAGAAGTATCTTCTTGTGAGGGAGATATTCGGCCAGCCGGCTGGCGATGACACATCCCGATGTTCCACCTCCAACAATAAGATAGTCGAAACTATTCGCTTCAGCTGGTGAAAGCTCAATGGTAGTCATAGTAGAATTTAAGTAGGTATTATTACTAGATACAAAAATCGATAGTAGATTTTCTTTTGACTGAGTTCAACAATGATTGTGCAAAACAGCAAAATGGGTGGAAGTGTTGCAAGGAGATCAAAGAGTGACCATATAGTTTAACATTGGCTCGTTGTACGTGTTATCAACAATATGAGATATTCCCAAAAAGCCGCCAACGCAAGGAGAAGAGCAGTTCTATGAAAGAAAATACAACAAAGGCAAAAGCAGGGATCGCAAGGACAATAAAGGAAATAATGATGATTTTTGTAGAACACGTGAGATTGAAGAGCGGTCGAAACTCTGAGTGGTCAAGGATTCCACGCTAAGCTCAATGCAGTCAAAACTTGCGGACCTACGGAGTACTAGGTAACTACCTTAGTATTCTACGGTGTATTGGGGCAAAACTCGACAAGCTCAACCGGTCTTAGGTGAATTGGTCATCATCCTTTGTTCTTTGTCCGGTATAGCCACATATACAGCTTGACTCGGCTGACTGCTGCTGAACATGACGAGTGAGCAAGAATAGCTGACTGTTCCCTATCGAGATATCCTGGGTATCAAGATACCAGGGTCAACATACTAGAGGAACAGCCATGACAGACTCATTCTACCCACCACGTCATCTCTACTGTGATGGCAAAGTGAAGACTGCAGCAGGTCCTGTATTCAGATCGGTCAATCCTTCGACAGCACAACCTCTGGCCGACGTACACGCGGCCTCAGACTCAGACATCGACTCTGCCATTCAATCTGCGCAGACAGCGTTTCGTTCCTGGTCGACGACTCCTCCCATCACGCGATCACGCATCTTGCTGAGAGCCGTACAGCTTCTGCGGGAGAGAAATGATGAGATCGCGAAGACGGAGACGCACGATACAGGCAAGCCATTTTCAGAGACAAGCACCGTGGATGTTGTGACTGGGGCGGATGTGTTGGAGTTCTTCGCCAACTTGGTCGGAGGCGGGGGACTCAACGGCGAGACAACACAGCTGAGGGAAGACGCCTGGGTCTATACGAAAAAGGAGGCGCTGGGCGTATGCGCGGGTATAGGAGCTTGGAATTACCCGATACAAATGTACGCTACATGCACCCTGCCATACGAATACGAAGCTGAGACTCTCGCTGTCCAGTGCGCTATGGAAGTCGGCGCCGTGTCTTGCTGCGGGTAATACTATGGTCTACAAACCGAGCGAAGTTACACCTTTGCATGGCCAGATCTTAGCAGAAATCTACACCGAAGCCGGAGTACCTCCTGGAGTCTTCAATGTCGTCAACGGTGGCGGTGATGTCGGGGCAACCCTCACGTCTCATCCAGGCATTGTCAAGGTCTCGTTCACGGGTCAGGTTGCGACGGGGAAGAAGGTGGCCAGCAGCGCAGCAGCAGGGATGAAATACACCACCATGGAGCTTGGTGGGAAAAGCCCACTCATCGTACTGCCAGACGCGGATATTCAGCAGGCTGTTGACGGTGCGATGATGGCCAATTTCTTCAGCACAGGTCAAGTATGCACGAACGGTACGAGGGTCTTTGTGCCAAAGACCATGAAGCAGGCGTTCGAAGAGAAGTTGCTAGACCAAATGAAGTACATTCGTCCGGGAGATCTAATGGATATGAACACCAACTTTGGTCCTCTTGTGTCCGAGGTTCACCACAAGAAGGTGAAAGACTACATCGAGCATGGAATTGAGGTTGACAAGGCGACCCTGCTGTGTGGAGGTGCCGAAAAGCCTGAGGCTCTTCAGGGCATGGAAGACGGCTACTGGGTCAAGCCCACAGTCTTCACCGACTGCAAGGACTCGATGAAGATCGTCGAAGAAGAGATCTTTGGACCCGTGATGACAATCTTGACATACGACAGCGTCGATGAGGCCATTGAGCGAGCGAACGCTACGGAGCTGGGACTGGCTGCGGGGGTCTTCACCAAAGATCTCAATCTGGCACACCAGGTGGTTGCCCAGCTGGAAGCAGGAATCACCTGGGTGAATACATGGGGTGAAAGTCCCGCAGAGATGAGTGTTGGTGGATGGAAGCAGAGCGGACTTGGGGTGGAGAATGGTAAGACCGGATTGGAAGCCTGGGTCAGAAATAAAAGCACAATGGTCGATATGAGTGGAAGTGTGCCTACGGTCTTCACGAGGATATGAGGCGATAAGGATGTTTCGATCTATTGCGAGGACAATGCGCCTGCATCCAGATCATTTTCCATTACTTGGCTCCCGTGGATATACAGGAGTGCCTCGCATCCCAGAAGCTTCGAGGTCGATATCAATATGCGCTAGTGTTGCAATACTGCAGCGTGCCCCTCACAATATCTTCAGCCCCGCAGCGCACTATCAAAATACGCCTTTCCGGCTTGCGCCAGCAACCCGGAGCGTGCCTTAGTGGCTTACATATTGATATCTGTAGCCACTCAAATGCTACTTTGTGCGCTCATAAAGAGAAAAAGACCCGAAGAATTCCAGCTGCAGAATCTCATCACGCGACTGCCTTTCTTCACTATCTCATCCCCTGTCAGAGTCTGCATTTATTGCTCTGCCAGGCATGTCTGCTCGTGAGACGTGTCGCTATACTCTGGAATGTGTAATGGTCACGATCATTGGTGTAGGCATTCATGAGGTTTCCCACTCCGAACTGCATTTACACTGAAACCCGTTGATCATCGAGTGAGACATTTGCCGTGATTCATATCGATATCAAAAACCACTGTTTTTATCTATACCACTGGAGTCCGGTACCGAAAATGGCGGACACAGAGACAGAGGACCGAGATGTTGCAGGTAAAGGCACTGAAGTATTCGACCACCACCAAGGTCACCAAGATTCAAATTATGAAGATGGCCAAATCGGGCGCCCAGTGGGTTGGAAATACAAGACCCACCGCATCGGACCCTGGACCATCCCCTGCTATGCCTCCCCTCCGTTCCAGCTCACCCTTGTCGCCTTCGTCTGCTTCTTATGTCCAGGCATGTTCAATGCCGTCAACGGCCTCGGAGGAGGCGGTCAAGAAGACCCCAAAACCGCAGACAACGCCAACGTTGCGGTCTACTCCACCTTTGCCGTCGTAGGTTTCTTCGCCGGGTCGATTGCGAATCGACTGGGTATTAAGTTGACGTTGAGTCTGGGAGGTTTGGGATACTGCCTTTATGTATCCAGCTATTTGAGTTACAACCATACTCAAAACTCCGGCTTTGTGATCTTCGCTGGAGCGATGCTCGGTGTCTGCGCTGGGATGCTGTGGGCGGCTCAAGGTGCTATTATGATGTCCTATCCTCCAGAACAGTCGAAAGGGCGCTACATCTCTTGGTTCTGGATGATCTTCAATCTTGGGGCTGTGATTGGTGGACTGTGAGTTTAGAGAATTCCCGAAGACCATTGCACAAAATGACGGCCTCGTGTCAGGATACCGCTTGGGCAGAATTTACACTCCAAAGCCAGCAACGTCAATGATGGCACGTACATTGGATTCATGGTCCTGACCTTCCTCGGTGCCTGCCTCGCCTGGACACTCGTAGACGCACGAACCGTGATCCGAGGCGATCTGTCTCATGTGATTCTGATGAAGCATCCTACATGGCAGAGCGAGCTTCTCGGACTCTGGGAATGTTTGAGATCTGATGTGTGGGTCATATGCCTGTTTCCCATGTTCTTCGCCAGCAACTGGTTTTACACTTACCAGTTCAACGACTTCAATTCTGCAAAGTTCAATATTCGCACCAGGTCCCTCAACAATGTCCTTTACTACACGAGCCAGATTGTCGGAGCTTACGTGTTCGGCTACGCGCTGGATGTCAAGAGTGTGAGGCGCTCGATGCGAGCGAGGATCATATGGGGCGTGCTGCTCGTGCTTACCTTTGCGATCTGGGGCGGTGGCTATGCGTATGAGGAGACGTACACGAGGGCTCAGACGTCGTCAAAGACGTTCGTTAAAGGCGACTTCCAAGACAGCGGCTACGTTGGACCGATGTTCCTCTACATGTTCTACGGCTTCTACGACGGTATATTGACACTCTCATCCCCCTAAACCCGAATTAGCAGAATAACTTACACCGTCATTCCTTCCTAGCTGCATGGCAAACCAGCGTCTACTGGTTCATGGGCGCCATGACGAACAACGGCCGCAAGCTGGCCAACTACGCCGGGTTTTACAAGGGCATCCAATCGGCCGGCGCGGCCATCATCTATCGCGTCGATGCGCTGAAGGTGCCGTTTGCCAACATCTTTGCGTCTTCGTGGGCGCTTCTTGCGGCGGCGCTGCTGATCGCGGCGCCTTTGATCTTTACGCGGATTCCGGATACGGTGCCTGTAGAGGCGGATTTGGCGTTTACGGACGAGACGTATGAGGATGTGAAGCCGATGGTGGCGGTGGCTGGGGTGAGGGATGTGCTGCGTGAGAAGGTTTGATGGTGCTTGTTTTTGGGTGGGGGTTGGGGTTGTTTGGATTTGTTGAGGTATGATACCATGGGTAGAGGTGTTCGTTGACTCTGCAGAGCCTCTAGAGGGGAATCCGATGTCCTGTTAATTCATAGCGAGATGTAATATACGACGTAGAGCGAAACGGATACCCACCTTCGTATGTGAGTTCATTCCCACACATATATCGTGCCTGCGTGCCTGCCAACCTTAGAATAATTTCGTATACGACCTCTCATTCGGGCGCGACGCCTACTTCACCACTGCTTAGATTGGCTATCACGATGACACTGCAGCGGTGGTACAGGTCCAATCCAGCTCCTCCTTGACTGTAGGCGCAGTCACTTATAGCTTTCGAAAGTGACTGCCGGTGTTTTATCGCCACTTCATCACGGCCTCCATGTGCCTATTTCGGGCGTGGAGGCTCTGAAGCTGATGATCTTTTCTTCGCGAATTGTGAGGGATGTCTCTTCTTCAAGTCAAGCTCGATTTTACCATAGACCGGGACGCACTCGTTGCAACAAGTTTTCCCTAAACAGGGTGCACGAGTCATAGTGCATGCTTTGGCTGTTGCTGTACAGAAATGCAAAGCCTCTACCACAACCCATTGGCCGTACAAGTCCTGTACTCTCCCAGTGTCTGTCCTCTCAACCACTCAATTCATACTCAGCACAATGCCGCCACCGCAAAAAACTTTAGATGACTTCCTCGAAGAGGTGCAATGCCAATTTAAGCAACAATTGAAGATTGAATCACTGCTCGTCCTCTCCAAGCAGCTTCAGCTGGAACTCAGACAGCATCTCCATGCCAGCCCGCAATGCATGCTTCCCTCATACAACTACACCCTGCCTACTGGAAACGAAAGGGGGGAATATCTGGCTTTGGAAGTTGGGGGATCGAACCTACGAATGGCATTAGTCGAGCTCGGTGGCAGAAGTCTGGGCCCGAAATCAATGCAGATCAGACGTACCGTGTCCTTTCCTATTGATAACACGGTACGGCAGCTACCGCAATACGCTTTCTTCGATTGGATGGCCGAGAGAATAGGGGATATGTTGAGGTTGCAGAGTGGGAGCAAAGACCATATGGAAGGGAGTGGAACATTGCGTATGGGCATTGCGTGGTCCTTTCCAATCGAGTCAGTCATGGATAGTACAACTAATGGGTACGGGAACATGCTGACCTCAGCAGTCAAAGATCAATAAGAAGTGGCAAGGTCTTGGGCATGGGGAAGGGCTTCGTCTGCTCTGATGCAGTCATTGGTGATGATCTGGGTGATATAATTTGTCAAGCCTGCCAACGTGCAGTTCGTGTCTCCTGTAATGAGATATGAGATCCTCGGCTGATCCTGCTTCAGAATGTGAACGTCAGCCTTGCCGCCATCGTCAACGACTCCCCCTCTACCCTCCTCGCTCGAGCATACCTTGATCCAGCCACACGCCTGGCTTACATACTAGGCACCGGCATCAATGCTGCGATACATGTCCCTGTTACATCCCTTGGTCCTTCCAAATTCGCCTCACGGTCATTGCCAAACGACGGCGGCATCACCCATGTGCTTACCAATACCGAGTTTAGCATGTATAGCAAAGGCATATTCCCAACAACGAAATGGGATGAGGCACTCAATAGTAGTCATATCCTGCCCAACTATCAGCCGTTTGAGTATCTTGTTGCAGGCGGCTACATGGGCGAAATCGTTCGCCTTATTATCGTGGAGGCTACCAAGACAGCAGGCCTCTTCGGAGGCTCACTACCACCATCCCTAATCTCGAAATACGTCCTGGATACCAAACTCCTCGCTCAGATCGAACTTGACAACTCAGACTCATTGGCTACGATTTGCACGCTTCTCCATGAACATCATCCCAATGATCAGTTCCCGAGCTTCAACGACGGAACCTTTGTTCGCCAGACCGTCCGCTTTGTTTCTGGGCGATCGATATCATACTTTGCCACGGGCGTTCACGCGCTCTCATCACTACTAGAGGATCTGGAGAGTGAGGCGGGATTGCAAAATGATCTAGACCATATCAGCATCGGATGTGACGGGAGCGTCATCAACAAGTACCCGGGCTACATGGATCGAGCACAGCATGCACTAGATGAAATGATATTACTTGAAGGGTTGAGCCGCAAAAGGGTCATTCTGGAGAGGACACAAGAGAGTGCCGTTCTAGGTGCTGCTGTCGCTGCAGCTATGGCCGCCGCAGCTTTGACCGTATCTGCTGCGTAAAGCAACACGATTTGGGACCGACTCATGATCAATATTGAGTCGCAATTCAAAGAACAACTTGGTCAGCCTTGTCACCATGAGATCAAGAGCTAAACAGCGTCGATCATCGTGAGTAGAGCTTCGGCCTATCAAAACCTTTCCGAGCGCAGAGCGATCCTCTCACCATAAACTACGCGTCTTCAAAGATGAGACATAAGATGAGACATGTATATCGGTATACCTGTCACTATACCTGTCTCCCAACTCCAAGGTCTGCTTCGTGCAATGGCGATTGATCACGCTAGGAGATTCCACTCACTAAATGCCAATGCAATTCATCATGGCGTGCATGGATCCACTCACATATTCCAGCTACTACGCGCCGATGTTTATCCGCCGATTGTCGCGCTTACCCGTCGCAATGACGTAGCTAGTGGGGTCCCTCGTCCAGGAAAATGTGCCCCTCCAAAAACAAAACCACTCATTTCATCAACAAAAATTCCAACCAACCCACACACCCAAACACATTCACAATCCCTACAATCAGTTCCGTAAGCCATCTCCACCTTCCAGCAGCTGACTACATACCATCACACTTCCCACCAGCTCTAACAGTTTGCAGATCACACCCACTCCACACACCACTCCCACGCACCTCCACAAACACACCCACCACCAACCACCCCCATCAAACCCAATCCTAAAACCCAACCATGTCCGCCCCAAACCCCGGCCGCCAGTCCCCGGACCCCAAAACCCAATCCGACGAGCAAACCGGCGCACCAGGATCCGGCCGTGCCGGCGACGTGAGCGCTGATATCGAGGGTGGCGGGAAGGGGGATTCGGGTGAGAAGAGCGAGGATGTGAGGGAGAATACGTTGGGGAGTAATCCGAAGGGGCCGATGGAGGATGCGGCGCATGATAAGGTTAGTAAGGAGGGGAGGGGGGTGTGACTTGTGTGGTGAGTGGGGATGGGGTGGGGTGGGGAGGGGAGGGGAAGGGAGGGAGGGGGGAAAGGAAGGGTGGAAGGGTGAAGGGAGGGATGCAATGATGAAGATAAAGATGATGATGATGAGAATTCATGAAAATTCATGAGAGTTGATGATGGTCAAATAAGTCATGAATATGAATATGAATATCTCATGCCCAAGTCCAAGTGCCTAACTGCCATCGTTTGCGACAGTGACAATCCCGCCACCACCACCGCCGCCGCCTCGCTACTGTGATATACATAGCCATCGTACATAACTCACATAAGGAGAGTATACTATCCTCCCTCTTCCACTCCCTCACCTCTTCTTTTCCCCATCCCACTCCCACTCATCCAACATCCCCAACATCCCCAACATCCATATCAGTATCCATATCCGAAGAAACTCAAAGTATCAATCACCCTATCCAGACACTAGCCACCAGCACCGGTAAATATCTTATGAGTATGAACATCTTATACCCAAATTCAAATGCCCGAACGCCATCGCTTGCGAAAATGAAATCCCCTTCCTCGCTGCGGAGACATACATAGCCATAGCCATAGCCATCGTCCATGAATTACATGGTATAGCATAGTATTTCTCACTTCCACCATCCCTGATATTGATATTCGAGTCTTTAGAGTTAAATATCCACAGTATGGAATGTAGCCATCTTCTGCAGCCATGGGGATATCTCTTATGAGTATGAATATTAATATGAATATCTTATACCCAAGTCCAAGTTCAGCCTGAACGCCATCGCTTGTGACAGTAATAATCGCCCGCCTTGGTGGTGATGGATAGAGATCGTGAATATACATATAAATCACATAAACATAGCATCCAAATGGCATTACCGCTGTCAATAAGGTATCCCCAATATCAGCCTTCAACCATCTTGTCCGGCAACAGGGATATAACTGCTCCGCTCTCGAGCTCCCTTTGTCCATTTATCGGTCAGTCATCATCACCATGCACATCCATCCTATCCCCAGCAAAAAGAAGAAAGGAGGATACGAACCTCAATCCACCCCCCAACCCACGGCCTCACCGCGGCCCACAGCAGCAATCCTGCGGTGGCGAAAATGAAGATGAAGACTACGGCTTCGTCTTTGCGGGAATCGCGTTCTGCAGATCTCGTCCTTTAGCGTGTGGATATTGGGTTATGGATATATATGGGGAGGGGGATGAAGGGATGAAGGGAAAGAGAGCGGGATAAGAGGGCAAGGAAACGTACGGAAACAAGTGGTGAAGACGTCCTCGACGCGCGCGTGTTTGCAGATGGGCAGGTTGTAGTCGAGGCAGAATTGACGGTTGCAGTCTGCGCAGGTGCCGGGGCGGTTTTCTTTTTCTTTTTCCTTCTCTTTCTCGTCCGTGGCTTCGGGACTGGAAGCCGGGTTGTGGTTTTCTTTTTCGTGTTTTGGTTCTGGCTCTGACGTCTGCTGCTTTTCATCCCCATTTTCCTCTTCCTCTTCCTCTTCCTTCCCGGCAGGTTGGGCGTGAGGCGCGTTGGGAAGACGCGCTTTATCGGCGCCGTCCCACGGGAGGGGCGGCGGGTCTGAACGTCCGCCATTTGAGGGAGGAATGGATGCGTGCCGTGGGAGGAGGAGCAGCGGGGCGGTGGGGGCGTCGAGGGGGATGATGGTGCTGTTTGTGAAGCAGGTGCATTTGCAGAAGGAGGTTGGGGCTGTTTGGGTCGTTAGTGGAATTGGGGGAGTGGAGAGGAGGAGTGGGAAGGGGGGGGGAGAGGAGGGACGGACAGGCTGCGTGGACTTTGAGGAGGGGGGAGGGGGGGAGGGTTGTTAGGAGGAGGGTGAGGAGGAGGGAGGGGGGGGTGAGGGCGCGCATTTTTTCTGGTGGAGGGGGGGTAGGGGGGGGTGGGTGTTGATTGAGGCTTTAGATGTGGACGTTTGTACGGAGAGGAGTATTGGAGGAGCGGATATTACTGGTGCTAGGATGGGTTTTGGTATGGATAGGACTTTGGTCATATATCTGATCGATCTCTCTACGAACTCTGTGCGGAGCATGTACTGCCTTTGCACTGGGATGATATGTAGTAATCGGTATATGTGGTAGATGGATAGAATCAAGCCTCTATCTCAAAGTACCTAAGGTATCAAGCCTGTCATGAGAATCATTCAACCGTCCAATGATCAAATTCCTCAAACTTTTCATCGCTTACAACATGGCCCTCATCGTAAATGCATAAGATAGCAATCTTTTCAGTGGCCATTCGCACCGTTGGTCCGACCCTTCACAGTCTTTCTTCTCGTTCTCACGGCGTCAGCTAGCTGTTCGAGAACGTCCACGGTCGCCTCCCAGCTTATGCAGGCGTCGGTGATGCTGACACCTTTCTTAAGGCCACCTGGGCCTTCTGGCGGCACTTTCTGGTTGCCCTCGTTGATATGTGACTCTATCATCACGCCGACTATGGCTGTCTCGCCTTCGCGGAGCTGGTCGCCAATGGTTTGAGCGACTTTCGGCTGGTTTCGGTGATCTTTGTTCGAGTTACCTAGTGGTCTTAGCATGAAGTAAAGCAGCTCTCGCAAACATGCATACCGTGTGAGCAGTCGATCATCATGACTTCTTTTTGCCCCTTCTTCTTCAACGCCTCTCGGGTGGCTTTGACACTGTCCCGATCGAAGTTTGTCCCATTAGTACCGCCTCTAAGGATGACAAATCCGTGCTCGTTCCCTTTCGTTCTTGTGATAGCTGCCAGACCTTGTTTCGTGACGCCCATGAAGTGATGCTTTGAGGCGGCAGAGCCAACGGCGTCGATGGCCACCGTCAAAGATCCATCCGTCCCATTTTTGAAGCCTACCGGGAACGAAAGACCGCTGGCCAGTTCGCGATGTAGTTGACTTTCTGTTGTTCGTGCCCCGATCGCTCCCAATGATATCAGATCTGCAAGAAATTGTGGTGATATGGTGTCTAACATCTCGCTTGCAATTGGCATGCCCAAGCCAGTCAAGTCGCAGAACAACTGCCTCGACACCCGTAGCCCCTTATTGATCTTGAATGTCTCGTTGATCTCCGGGTCGTTTATTAAGCCTTTCCAACCCACGGTCGTCCTTGGCTTCTCGAGATAGGCGCGCATGATAATGCAGAGGTCATCGGAGAGTTTGTGTGACAGCTCAACAAGCCGATGTGCATACTCGACAGCTGTTGCAGGGTCGTGCAGTGAGCATGGCCCGACCATGACCAGTAGGCGGTCATCTTCTTGAGTGATGATTCGTATTGACTCTTGGCGGCCTTTGGCAACAGCTCTGTAGGTCTCGTCGGACTGTTACGCGTCAGTCATAGCCAAGCCCTTGATTATCGAAGAAGAAACGTACGGCGGGTATTTCTGACTGCAGTAATTGAGGGGGGATCAAAGGATCCTGGCCAAGGACTTGAATCACTGTCAGCTGAGACCTAGTATGGTGGGCTGAAAGTTCAATTTACCTCGGGTATTCTCATTGAGCGACATATCAATATCAGCGATAGGCATTGTGTCGTGTATTTCGCGAGAATTCGAAAGGTGAGTGATGGGCAAGCTCCAGCAGTGTGGATTTCGCAGCTGCAGTAATAATTACCAAGCTGCTGCGACGTATTTATGTACTGGATATATGTCGTGCAATTATGTACTGATCTTGAGTTGTGCGGCGGTGTATCCTTGTGGAACCTGACCGTGATCTTGTAGCAAAGGATTCAGACTTGTGTTGTCCGATCTCGGAAGTTCATCATTGGCATCGGGCAAGATACGGGCCGGTACCCGATCCCTATCCCGGGGCTAGTGTAATTAAACTCTAGTCTGTAAAATAGCCGCTTGTGCTTGCCCCTGTTCTAAGACTGTAAGACATGATCGCTCATCTCTGTTTCAAGCTTCGCTGACATGCACTAGAAACAGCTAGGATTCTAGATTCTGCATGCTGCATGCGAGATGACCCACTCGTAACACTAGTCCTAGCCGCTATGGAAATAAAATACTGATCTGGTAGATCTATATCCCTATCAGATCCCCACAAGGCTTGCCTCAGATCACTTTTATCATCCCACTCCTACAACCAACCAACCAACCAAACAACCAAACAACCAAACAACCAAACATCGTCATCAACACCTGTCCGCTCTCCTCTAGCTCTCCGTCTTCTCATCCTGATCACTCTCATTCGGTACCATGTTCACCTCCAAGAAGCGTGCTCGTGATACTGAGGAGGACGGCTATGAAGAATGCGCGCGTGTGATCAAGGTATACACCCACCGCGCAATTCCACCTTGGGAGCCCTTTACTAAGACACAGGAACAGCAATGCAGGTTACCCTTCCGTACTTCGCCAACCTCCAAACACAACAGAGGCTTCTCGCAATCACTACGAAGCAAGCCGTCACCACTCTTTACCCAGACCATCACTCCCGCAGATTCATCTGAAGAAGAGACCTCTCCCCCTCTCACGTTATCAATCCAAGCGCGTCAACAACCTTCTACCCAAGTCAGTGTCAGTCCGCCACCACTCATCCTTGAGCAGACGTTCGACTCGGACATGGATATGACAGACTCTCGGCCTCTCATCTCACCACGTTACTTGGGCCAACCCACTGCCATTACATCTCCCAACGCTTCGCCATGCACGGTTGTACCCCCTCTACCGGCCTTCCAAAATCCTTTCAAGGACTTGCAAACATCACCCTCTGGGGGTCGTCTCCCTACACCTATCTATGGTCACTTCCAGCAGGGCATAGATGCAATGATGGACATGAGCGAGGACTCGGAAGATATCATCCCACGATCCCAGCAGGAGATCGAGTACGAGAATCACGCACGGCGGAGGAGGTTACCCACTCCCATTGACGAGGATGAGGTGATGGATTCCTCGATCACCATGGGTCGATTGCAGATGGACACGGAGCATTATTATGGGCATCCAATCGCAAAGACCAACGGTTTCTCTCTACAAGCCCGATCTACCAGGCTGTCCTTCTCGATGGGAATCCGCGCAGATTGCGAGCTTTGCCGGATGAAGGTGCCGGGTCACTCGAACCACATCTTCAAGGCGTAATAATACATCCTCAATCACGAATGTACGACAACGATCTACATATAGCGCAAGAGGCACAGACACCTTTTCACTGCATTGAGCCAGCGATCACAGCGGAATGCTTCGTAGCGTGCAACTCATGAAGTGGCTTTCTCATCGCATACTCTGGTATTCCTCATACTTACAGCTTATACCCCATAATTCATATATTACTCTACTTTTACCCCGGCTTCATGCAGAGTATCGTTCGCACCTTTCTCGACCTCTCAGAAGTCATCCGTATCTGCACCCCGCATTCCATCCACGCACGCTCTATCCATCGAATCAAGATTTCACCGGTCATCGGCCTTCGGGCCTAGTGCACGTCTGTGTGTTTCACATCATGCAAGATTTCAATATCCCATCCAATCTCTTCTATTTTTACCAGACTTTTCGCCCCGTCAAAACGCCCGTCATTTTCATACCATGGAAATAATCACATCTCACCACATGACCGGTGTCCATCTTCCGTTTCGAATTTTCCACGGTCGCCAATACGGCCCCTTCGGCCAACATATAAGCGCGCCTGTCTGCGGCCCGTGTGGCAACGACCTGAAACGAGACCAGGGCCAACTAGGTACTATGTACGTGCATGAACACGGCTCGCGTGCTAATTTTACCAATGATCGCTGAGGCCTAGCATACGGTTGACCTTGGTGCATCTGGTGATGAAGGACGATGATTGGTGGGTATTTGGACTGATGTTCTGGAATCAAGAGCGCCACTGTTTTAACGCTATAGCTGGTGGCTGTCTCAAGTTTATAATATGAAGGTTTCATTGAGGGTAGGTTTTGGCGGGGATGGTAATGAGCTTGAAGAACCATATTTTATACGAATGTATTGATCGTTTGTTTAGGGCTTTGTTTACCATCAAGTTGGTTGGCTATATCCTCCTCGATGATTAGGAGGTCTGCGACGATTCACTTCCAGACTACTTGTGTCAGTGTTCATTAGAAGCGCTTCCTCATTGCTAAATCCGGTCGGTATACTTCTCACTTTTTGTTTCGATCAGGCCTGTCACCTCAACCTCGTCAACGGTGACAGATTATGAACAAAATGACTTTGTCGACAGTGACAAACCGTGAACGGAATGACTATAGCGAGAGTGACAGAACGTAAACGAAACAACGTCGTCAGGGGTGACATGCCGTGGATGAAACAACTTCGTCAGGGATTTCTAGTCGCAAACAACACAAAATTGAATCGTCAGGAGTGAAAGACCGAAAACGAAGCAACTTCATCAGGAGCGACATACCGTGAATGGAACAACATCGTTGGAAGTGACAAATCGCAAACGACACGGATTCCTCAAAATAAACAGATCGTGAACGACGCAACACCGTCAAGTGACAGGTCGTAAACGAAAAACAGCCATCAGGAATGACAGAATGTGCACATAGTACACGACACAAGATTGAAGTACATCTAAAGGATTTCATTGCTCTCACATTTAACCACTTTTTCTTAAACATTCGACTCCTCAGAGATTGATCGATTGTCTTTTCCACTCTCTTCTATATATATTTATATTTCTATATACACACTATAACTCATATTAGCCCCTTCCCACGGCAGACCACACAGTCAAGACCGGCCATCCGCATCATCCTTTTCGACCCATAGGACCCTAATTGATGAGGGCGTATGAGGGTAAGCAACGCTTGTGTGCATATGCTGCCTCCGAAGGCATGGCGTATCACTAACCTTCTAGTGTAGGACGGTCTGATCTCAGACCAATCATGTTATTGTCAATACTTAGAGCGGAGACCCTCACTCGGAATAGGATGGCCCGAGTCATTATTAGGAGGCTCCGACGTATCGTAAGGTCGTCAATGATCCGGGTCCAGGACCAGGTAGGTAGGCGTTGTCGAACGGTCCGGCGAGTCCTTAGAAATGAAATCATTCCTGCCCGTGCCTCCTCGCAGCACTATGATGGAGCAAGTAGGAACTACTAAGGTTCGGTAAGTCAAATAGGGGGTTTCAGACCGTTCTGTCATTCGGTACAGAACACTGCCCAAAGTATTCTGTTATGTCTGATTCAGTCTGAACACATACATGACTCGCCGGTTCGATTTCCTCGAGATATCCAGTCCGTTCCAGCGGTCTCTCCGATGTCGCTAGACAACACAGCGAAGAGCGGACTACCAAGGAGGAATACGTCAACAGTTTTGGGTATCGCAAGGACGTCTGGTGTTGGTTTGGGAGCCGCAACAGCGGCACTCAAATGGATCGCGATCGCACGTTGGCGCCCCAACCCGGCAAACTCTTAGCCTGGATCGCAGGCCACCCAGATGAGCCAGCGACTGCCAATATCGTCGTCCTGCCCTCGCTGCAGACGCTGAGGCGGCGTACCCCTTTTCCCCTGCCACCGATGCCGAAGCGGTCAACGTGGCCAAGGCTAATGACTAAATTGCGAAGACTGCTTCTATAGAGGGTCCTACCGATAACTCCGATGACGACGACGTAGGTGGAGAGAGCGCAGGAAGCGAAGGGAGGTGGGATGGCGGATAATAAAGACGAAGTGGAAGAAACCGAGTTGCAGTTGTCCCACTTTCGAAGTCTTCTAACAGGCTTATTCGGTCGCGTCGTTGTCGTGGACGAGGCATACAATCTGAAATCCACATTCACCAGAACCCAACCGCGCTGTCCTGCTTTCTAGAAGCCGACTTCCTACTGCTTATAGAATATCCGGTAGGTAGCCCCATAATCAACAACCCCATCGATTATGTACGCCAACCTTCTCAAGCTGATTCTATCAACCGCAACTCGCTCATGACGACAGCGGTATCCCCGATGTTGCCGATTTCGAACTAATTCAATTCGGCCTATTCTACCGGGACGGCATCTTGACTGCAATTGACTTTCCCCCCATACCATTATCTGTTGGACCCTGACCGCCTTTCGAGCCCTGGTGAGAGGTACCAATGGCGAGCCGGTTGAGCTGGAGAGGGTATATACTATCCTTAGATCCCTGCCTTCGCATGTTGCAGATCTGCAGAACGATGGGCTGAGGGTGGGGCACCGGCGAAGCTGGAGGGAGGATGATGGCTACACAATTAAGGACATGAACAACGTCATACCGAAGTTCCCGCTCAAAGATGATCAATATGAGGAAAGGAACTCCACAAACCTCGCCACACATTCCATCGGCGTACCTACCACACCTACCCCTGCCTCCTCGCATCGCTCGCTACCTTGCCACAAGCCGCCAGCTCCACGGCAGATACAAAGCAGCAGCTTAAATATACCGAATAGCCTCGAAAACTAGCCTCGAAAACTAGCCTCGAAAACTAGCCACAACAGCAGACCTTCGATACTGAGTGTAAGTATCCTAATCCTCTACAGATCACAAGGATAAAGCCATGATAAGTTTAACAACAGCTTTAGCCTATAGAATATTCTATCCTGTACCCAATGGGATATCCGACCCGTTTTCGATCCTTCTACCTCGGATTGCGATATCGAATTCGATTAATATAATCGACTTCATCAGTTTTGGATGCTTTTTCGTGAACGGAAGCCTTTCCCTCTTTGCTGTGATCGTGGCTCTAGCGGGTTTTTATGGAAGTAGTGGAGAGTAGGATTTATAGCATGGTATAGTACTTGCATGCGAGAGATCAATCGGACGAATATCCCGTACTTTACCTTACTTTACTTTACTTTCCATTCTATTCTGTACTCTCATCCAAGAACCTCGTTTGATGAACGTCATCAATCCCAATTTAAGGTACCACTATGTTGTACATTGAGCAAATCTCGTCTACTCTACTGTACTCATTCGCCAATGGTATCGGTTTGGAGCTAAACACCATGTCTTAGAAATTTAGTGGAGGACGGCTAGATGAGGGGGAGTGGTGTTGGGGAGGGATGGGGGCATGAGTGGAAAGGATTAGACGGGGAGGGAGTGAGGGATATGGAAGAAAATTATGAGACGCATGAGATTGGCAATCTACTACCCGCCTAGCTTAGGGTGATGAGACTGTGCACTCATGTAGATAGGCCCTCATACGACAAACTATCCTTCTTAATCAATTGGTTAATCATTCATCAATATGAGTAGACCAGCTCCTATACATTCTAACAACTTAGCTAGACACCTACGCCCCCGCACTATTCCATCAGTACGATCATGCTCCTCCCCAGCCTGCATTCGGTCTGTTCTAGACTCTTCCATCCCATCAACGTTTCACGTTTTCAAACAAGCACACCCTCCTTCACACAAAAGCCATCGCGCAGAATGGGCCCTTGCAGCAAAGAACCACAGTCCGTAAAGCATTAATTCGCCATCGGAAAGACAAGAACGGACAAGAATGACACTCTTCAGGTAGAGACGATATCCCCTTTAACGTCGTAAATACACATTATCAGTCATTGCGTTCATTGCTGCCGCATGAGACGCTGCGAGAGACTTGTCTACCGCCGGCTGCTGACTGGCTGTCGGCCCACTCGAAGGGCCTCCATGGTAAGGACCACCTCCCGAGGGACCACTCCTTCGATCATGTCAATTCTTCGCTCCGTTTCGTGTAGCCGCATATCATCTTCACGAATTCGACCTCGGGAAGATTCGCTACCTTGCCCCATGCTCCATTGAACGTGGAAGTTATGCTCCCTTTCGGCAAAGTCCTGCCGATGGAACGGCGCTCGGGAACGGTAATAGTCGTTATTTGACATAGAGTCCAACGGCCGTGATTGCTGCTTGTTTGGTCTGCTACGTCGGGATATAAATGTTGCTGCTTAGGAAATGATGTCTGAAGTGTTGCTGTGGTGCTTGCTGGGATACGCGACGCTCGACAAGGTCATATGTCACGCTTTGTGCGTGCGCGAGTGGCGTGGTTGGTAGAGTAGGGGGGGGAGGGCTGTATGTATCGGCAAAGGGGCTGTTATCGTAGTATTCTCTTAGAAGATCAACTGTTCGTAATCCATGCTAAGTAATAGAGCCGAGGCTGGTTCTTAATCGGATAGGCTTGTCCTCAAGTTCGAGGAAGTTGGTGCAGATCATGAGAGTTGAGACAGAACGTTGACAAGAAACCTTCGACGATACTTACTTCAATGGACAAAAGGGTTCGTATCAAAGAAGAACAGTTAAAATGGACCAGTATGATGAACGCAGAGCCGCGCGGTTGCTGCAATAACCCGGTGAAAACTACCGCTGGACTCAATGAAGCTGAACAACTCATAAAGTCATTAGGTCAAGCGGCGTTGTTCTTAACCTGCACAGAGAACCAGTATATAACGACCGCTGATCTTAGAATCTAGATGTCTTTGAAGTTTGCCCTTTCCTACGATTGCTACAGAATAGCTAGACGCTGGTTAATTTCCTAGCGATCACGAAATAATGGGGCTCATCATCGCAAACCGTAGCCGGTGGGGGTGAGAAAATGTCTGTTTCCGTGTGGATGACTTCGAACCCGGCCTCCTCCAACAAGGCGTTCCAGCCTGCCTTTGTGAACAAAGTCATCGAGACTGTATGATTCATGAATGTGAATGGAATTCCGGTAGCACACAGACCATCCGAATCGTACATCTCAGGAGTCGGTTCACAATCCTCGGCTCCGAAGACACCGATGAGTAGATATCCACCAGGTCGAAGCCACTGAAACCACTTTCGTGCCATTAGACTGATTTCCTGGCGGTTGAGCTCGAACAGTGATAGCATTGCAATGACGCCGTTCAGAGGATCCGCGGGGGTGTAGTATAGCATATTTACTTTCGTGAAAGACCCGGTCGGAACTTGCTTGCTACTTAGCTCGACCATCGTTTGCGAGAGGTCGACACCGGTCACTACACGCCCGCTTTCGGCGATCATTTCGGCCACGGGTTTGCCAGTGCCACATCCGCAATCTAGGACTCGAGCGTCCCCTGGAAGTAGCTGGAGGAATTTCAGGACAATCTTGTGAAGTCCTGCGTCATGGCCAAATGCTGCCTCGTACTGTATCCCAACCTTGTTGTAGAAGTCTTCGCTTGGGATAATGGCCTCTGACGACAAGGCTTTCTTCATACTGGGCTCGTGGGTAGTGTACTTTGAAGACGTTGAAGTTGAAGTGAAAATCTCGCAATGAGCCATCCGAAGATGCAGAGAAAAGGGGAGAAAACGACGGAGATTGAGCGTAGATGGACTTTATGCGAGGCAATGGCACAGACGCTCTGCCATCGCTCCTACGGCTTTCATTGAGCATTCGAGGGGGGTCCGTGTGACGACAGCGCTAATGCCGGTTGATGGTGGCAGGCCCGCGGGAAGAAGCTGGGTGCTCGAAGGGGAAAGTGGAGATCCTAGCGCGATAAAGACCGAGTTTTGAGCCAATCAACCATGGGATAGTTGATATGCATAGTTAGTTAGCTGATCGTGGTACGCTTCCCGGTACCTTCCAACCCAGGGCTGTAAGTGATGGGCGATGTACGCGCTTGCATATATGAGCCGGTCGTGCCGACCACAAGTGAGCACTTACATGCTAAGTAGTAATCTCATCCGCTCGTCCCCGAGAAGCGCGGCTGACACGACCAAAGTAATTTGGCTCTTTCTTACCCCCCTGCTAATAATGTACACTATACTCCCTTCTCACTTATCATTCTACCATACATACGTTCCGTAACCTCGAAATGTTGGATTGAGCCATGATTCTCGACTCTAGCAACAACGCTATCTATGAGAGTTTGCGAAGACTTGCTTTCACTGGAGGTTCGAGAGAGAATTGTGGCATCGGAGTAAAAGAAATGCAAGCATGATGTAAGGGTGCCGTGATACAGACGGAGGGATATTGTTGGTTCTAAGAGGTTGACGTTTGATCCTTACGCGTCTTTGAAGCATTAGCTAAAACATCTGATGTTGGTTTACAAAGGCAAATAAGTAGAACCGAGCTTGTGGTGGAATGTCGGAACAGCCTCTTGTTTCAAGTCAGATACTTTAGGTAGTTTGGCCTCTGTGTCTCCTTAATGTTTTCCTCACCGTTGTTTTGTTTCGGCACAGCAAAGCACATGTATCTTCCCAGAAATGTATAGAGACACTCGCGGTCAGATCACCACCACGCCGAATCTTCCGTTCCCAGGCTCAGTCAGGCTCCATAGCCAGCAAAACGCCTTGATTCTCATCCTATGCCCAGTACCACAGTCATCATATCACCAGTCATTGTCACCAACTTTTGAAATGTCCCATCATGGCCTTCTCTATCATAACAAGACTTTCTCATATTTTGCCCTGTGATTTCACCTCGGCTCCTCAGCTTTGCTTTGAAACTGTCTAGGCTTGATAGGACGCGTCGAGTTGGTGGAATGTATCGGCGAGGGGTTTAGCCTTCCATACCGATAGAACTACTAGAGATCTATAACAACACATGACGACCATTGGTATGTTCTCACGACCCTAGCTATATCGAGGAGCGAGGATTAACGAGCGCCAATGGGACCTCACTTTGCTTCAAATCTCAGCCGAGGAGAAGTTGTGTGGTGGCGTAGTACGGCTTCAGAGGCTAAGTTCCGACGTCGCCGATGCAGTCGGAGGGAACGAGTCGCTCGCAATGTTTCGATAATGTGCAAGCGGTTAGGAGCATGGTGTGGAGGGCGAGGTAGTGTGCACCTAGAGGGTTGGTGGGTGAAAGCAGGATACGTGCATACGCTATGTGGGAATAGAACAGATTCTAGAGAGCAATTGCTCTTAGATAGGGGAATTGAGAGGTCGGGGGACCATTTTTGCCTAGACTTTCGCGTCCAGTGGTGCTTGTCTCAGTTTATATGAAGGCTCAGCAACGATGGCGGAAGGTGAGCCACCCCACGAGCTCTACGAACTTGTTCCAGAGAACAAATATGCACTTGGCGAGGAATAATCATGACGCTTTGATTAGGTGACGCGAACAGTTCTTCACAGACGAATTGGTTCGGATCTCCCAAGCTGGCAATAGCGGAAATAACCGTGCGAACAGTGAGCCAGTGATCGTAGCTGGAGAAAATGTGACACCGGCTTTTCGTTTTACTGGAAGGGTAACGGGGTCTATTATTTCCTGATCCGGTCGTATCTCGTACGCTTCAGAATCTTGATGTTGGAGATACCTGTAGCCTGCCAACGAAATGCTGAACGAACTAATGAAGCTGCACACACTGGTGACAAAGTCTGACAGGCTCAGATCACGACCTTGAGACTGACGTTCCGAGGGTTGATCAGACTAGGAGTAGTAGCGGAAGGAACCCAGCTGAATTAGAGAACAGACGAGATGGCTATGGCTTCTCCTATCGAATTTACCTGTTAGAAGATTCCGATATATTCGGGGTCTCGATAGGGCCGCTTTTCTATAAGTATCCTCAGAACCTGCTTGGAGAAGAGCGTGCAGAGCCAATGATTAACAACAAGTGGAGGGCAGATATGAAAGAAGAATCCGGAAGTTGAGCAAGCGACTTTCAGGCCAACAAAGCTCATACTCATCGATGCCGTGAATTGATGACATGATAACGGTTAAAGCTCCTTGGCACAACGGGATTTGGTGCATCACATCTCTGTCTAACGACACAGGATCAGTATGTCAATTTATCAATATGATGGGGACGTAGCTGCCCTGATACTTTCCTATTGTATCCAATGTTGAGCACGTGGTAACTCATTGAGATACTGCGTAGGATGACGATAAACGTCTTTAAGTTCCAGAACATCGTTATTAATTAAATGCATACATCTTGAGAAGAAGAGGGTATAGCGTGGAACAATATTGCAGCAGAGGGCCTCAGGCTTTACGGGGTTTCTAACGTCTTGCACTTGTGACTTGGTGTCGATAGCTCTCGATATAAAAATATCATAAGAGTCGATATTTGATATGGTGTACGGCACTGAAATTGCCGTGATGGATGCATCAATACTAACCACAACAGGCATAGATCCTATACAAGAGCTAGCCAACATAAGGTAGCCTAAAGTACCCAGATTGGGCAAAGCGTATTACTTTGATTTCGCAAGGCTGAGGGTGATTTTCCAGCCGCCCTGTGTTTTGGCCCTTTTTCCATCAGCCTATCATACACGCATCTTCATCATCGTGTCGAACACTGTTTCAGTATTGTCCTTTGCCTCGGCTGGCTTCAAACAATGATGTCCGCCTTGGAGCTTGGAGGTCTCCAAAGGTGTGTCGCGTTCACGTCCACTTACAAGAACGACTGGGCAGCGACTCCGGAGGCTTTTATGTTAGCCACGTGCGTTACGTCATACTGCGCCATTGTGGCGTTCTGCACCAGAGCTTGCCAAGAAATGAATCACGCGCTTGGAGATTGCTCCGTTTAGAGTGGATTTCCAGATTTGTATGGAGTGGAAGGCTGACCGCCCCCAATTGCAATTACAACCGAAAGGCTGTAACCCGTCAGTTCTTCTCATCTTCATACGCTGCATTAAAGTATACAATACTCCAAGCACATCTACGCGACTTGTTGAGCTCTCAACTTCCGACAGAACTACAACTCCCTAAACCGATACAAGCACACCAATCATGGCCCTCCTCGAGATGCTCGTCCTCGGTCTGCGGGGGCTGCAGTTCCTGTTCGCCATCATCGAGCTCGGCATCACAGGCCACGGTACGCCGCGATCCTGCCTCTCCACGAGCTCTCGTGCTGACAAGTCGCAGTCGCATCCTATGGCCTCAGCCCCTCTCAGTATGTCCTCAAACCCGCGTCATCGCTCCACATCTACACTCCGTCACCAAGCCTTGTCTCAACAGCCTCACGCCTCCCTTTCTCGCTTCTCTCCTCCTGCGATCACATCCACTAACATCTCCTCCTCACTCGCACAGGGATTCCTTCCTCGTCTTCGTCTCCATCTGGACCATCCTCGTCGTCCTCTTCCTCGCCCTCGCCCCGAGATTCGTATCCTCCATCGCCCATCCTTTCGCCCTCCTAGCCCTCGACCTCCTCACGACCCTCTTCTGGTTTGCAGGCTTCATCGCCCTGGCCGTCTACGATCACAATCTGCATGACGTCGGTTTTGGTGACATTTATAATGGGGATGTGTACGGGGCGTGTAGCGTGCTTGGGAATTATTGCGGATTAATCACTGCAGCGGTGGTGTTTGGGGCTTTTGAATGGTGAGTTGCCATCCATTCATAATTTTCAGATGGTTTGGAGGGGGCGAGACGCGGAATTGTTGGAAGCCCTACGTACCGACCGCTCAATTGCAACGAAGACGCTAACAGTGATGCGACTATCTAGGGTCCTCTTCCTCGCCACCACCGTCCTCTCTGGTATCGAGGCAATGCGAAGCCGCGGAGGAAGATCTGGCGCTGCACATACACCCGCGACAGTTTGATTGCGATACCCATACATTTCGATATGAAATCCTCGGAGCGCCGGTGGGTTCGAGCGAAGCAAGTAGGACTATCCATCCGAACAACACAAATGTCCATACGCGGGTTCGGTAGTGATTTGCTTTCGCCAAGGAGCCAGAAAGCGAATACCCCTTTTGTCAAGCGATTCTTGTATTTCTGTACTGTACACCACATCGAGCAGTCCCATTCCTCTACCTACGCCATCCTACATACTCTCACGAAGTATGAATCCTACTGCCAAATAATATCTACGATAGCTATACTCCATAGTATCAATTTCGCCAGCGTCCATATTCCCCATGACATCAAACTGGATCAAGGTCGAAAATAACGATTCTGGAAACTAGTATCTGAGATTGCCATCTCTTCATCGTATCAATTTCGCCATCGTCCATATTTCCCCATGACATCAAACTTCATCAAGGTCTAGAAGGTATCCGAACTATTCCGATATCAATGCCTCCCACTACTTACTACCCACTCCAGAAAACAATCACTTCAGAAAAACAATCCACGCCAAGCTAAACATACAGAAATCGCCATCGGAATAAAAACAAACGTTCTCCATCCTATATCCTAGCAACGCACTCGTTTCACGTTTCAGAGGTTCTAGCACTCGTCCGATTATACCTCGTATCCGATACCTACTTATACCTCCCTCGAAACCCCAAAAACAAGTTACCCAGCCAGGCCGCGGCACAATAACAGCTTCCCCCATCTCCTCTCCGCCAAATCATTCCCCCCCCCCCAAAACTATCTCACCCTTATCTCCAAAAAAGCCTGCTAACAACCTCCTGTATACTCCAGCACCAGCAGCCGCCTACTACATACCCCTTTCCTAAACCCCTTACCAAAACCCAAACCTTATAACAAAACCCTTCCACCACCCACCTAATCCTCGAACCCAGTTTACCAAGTACCTCTCGACTCTTTTCCACCTTCCTACCCCCTTATTTACTACGTCTACCTCTCCTCACTACAATACCATACTATTACCTCCTCCTTAACCCATTCACTCCCCATAAATCGTCCCACCCCCAAACCATCCGACCCCCATCGCATCCCCATCTCCATCCCGTTCCCCTTCCCCCTAGCCTTCCCCTCCACCTCCCCCCCACCTCCCCTCAAAACCATAATACTACACCACACCATCCTCCTCCCCATCACCTCCTCCGTAACCCCTCCTCCCCCCCCCCCTCCCCTCTCCATCCCCCCCCTCTACCAGATCCCCCCTTCCGCCTCT
>JAABUY010000304.1_pt1 | contig 93274 bp, 86 predicted proteins | sample 5560271 | NCBI WGS metagenome assembly JAABUY01 (sample SAMN10711886, study PRJNA513374) | rock metagenome | isolation source: Antarctica rocks | place: Antarctica: Victoria Land, University Valley | reverse complement strand
GCGCGCTCGCTCGCGTACACGAGCAAGGCGCGGGTGGATTCATCCCTAGCGGCCTTCAGGACCTCGACTTCGCGGACCTTCTGCACGGAACAGCCAGCACGGTCAGCCTTTCGTTCGCTTGCGTGTCGAGCTTTTCGCGAAATCTCGCTCGCGGAGATCTTTGGCACGCCCCAACCGTCTAGCTCGTAGCCTTGCTCGGGCTCCGGAGAGGGACTTGCCGTCGTGGTTATGACCTTGGCATCTGCTGTCGAGTAGCTGATCCTCCACCACTGCCAGCCCGTGGCTTCGGCGTCGCGGCTGTGGTCGATGTCGTCGGCGTCGAGCGGGCGCAGGACGTAGGTGATGTGTGGTTCGGTGGAGACGCCGCGGAGGGTGTATTTGTTGTGCGGAGGTTCTTCCGGATTCTCGGCTGGTTTGGTGAGTAGTCGGGATAGATTCCGCAGCTCTTCGCGAGCTTCCTCTCTGCGCTTGTTCAGAGCTTGTAATGTTTAGCGGCGTATTATGAGATTGCAAAGGCTAAGTTGAGGCTTACATTCAAGCTTCTTGTCTACCCTCTCTGCAATGATTCTGAGCTGCTTAGCGATATCCTTCTGACCCGGCTTCTTGTATGTAGAGTCCATCATGGCATCCCCACTATCATCGCTCGCTCCATTGGCCTTGTGGGGTGAGGTGTCTTCGCTCTTCTCCAGATGCGTGATTGCGGTCTCCAACAGCTTCCTGGCGTTGATGGCGGGCTCCATTTCCGCAGCTTTATACTCTTCTATGCTAGCCTGTACCATTCCAGTTTTCTCGATTTCCTTCAAAATGTTTGCTTTCCTCGCCCGCATGTCTTTTACTATATCCGTGCACGATTTCATATACCTGTCTGGATACCAGACCGCCGGGACTTTAATACCTAAACCAGTGCCCAAGTTGCCTTGACGAATCACACGTAGCGTGAATATCTCGCCAATAGTGTCCAAGTATGTTTCTTCGGTATCATCTTCATCGTACGGCGCGGGCCAGAGCACTTCATCGATAGCATCGTATAATGTTGCGCCTGTATCCGCCAGTTCTAAATCGATCTCGACGTCCAGACTATGGAAAGGTACACGATGGGGAGCTTCAGAAACCCCTGGGGTCACTTTCAGTCCTGAGGACTGGAAAACAGTGGTCGATTGGTTAGCCGGTGCGGCCTTGATTGCCGCTTGCTGCCACGCTTTCAAGAAGCATGCAGTAGCCATCTCTTGGCCTTGCTCCAGGACTGATTTCAAACCCGCCAACACATACGCGCTACCATACGCCCGTTCAGTCAGGTCCAGAAATGCCATGAGCCTCTGACTTTCGTAGATAACATCCTCCCCATCCCCGTCCTGAGATGCATCTGCCAGGTTGACGATCCTAGGAGCCTTGATAACTACACCATCCCACCACTCGGCGTCATATCCATAATCAGGTAACATATGTTCCCTCAGCAAGAGAGTTTCTCTTGCAAGAGGAATCGCGTGGAGGATGGTGACCAACGATGGAAGATAATATCCTATGGCACTCGGTTTTAGAAAGGCAGGTGTGTTGGCCTGGCGCTTCCGATCCTCTGGCTCCGGGTTCAGGATGATCTCGTGGGCTGTTGCGCCTGGAAGGGTCATTGCCCATTTACTTGTATCGTAGTGATCTTGGTTGGCAGGACCAAAGTACGGGTTCGACATACCCGTTACACCGTTTGTCTGGCCTGGAATCGTCTGATCAAGCGACATGGCGACGGCTCGCTGGAGTTCTTGATCCTCGCGTTCGGCAACACTCAGATTTTTGTTCGGCTCAGCTATTCAGGCCGCAGTTAGTTCATCTAAAGAGCAAGGCCAGGGTGAATAGGGTTGACATACCGGCGGCACGTTCGGTTGTCAAGTCGATGTGTTCCCTGTTGCTGTTCCTCGTTGGCGGTCTTGACGGCGCTGAGTTGAAGATGCTGGGTCCGAGACTGTCTTCAGGATGGACCGTGAATTCTAAATGCAAACATAGCAGCCGTCAGCAGGTCCACCTGGCATACTATCAATCTCGGCTCAGGGCCCGCCCCTAGAGCATCCTCTCATGGCTCCTCACTTGTTTGATTCGCAGGCTGAAACGCATAGCCCGTTGTGTCCGAATGAAATGGTATCTCGTCCCAACTATTGTTCATTTGACTCTATGGTTCTGGTCAGCCCCTCGACCCGTAGCAGCGGGTTTAATCGTCGACTGGTGATTGTACCTCATTCAGGGCATTGGGGTTTTCAAAGTATGCATTGATGGCTTTGCCTGGGTCTTTCTCATTGGCCTATAATTTATTAGCTGTCAGTCATCTACCCTAATCGTCCGGCTGTCATAAAGTGTCAGGTTCTAATACCTTCAGCCATCTTATAGCTGCATCGCGGGTCAACGATGTGACATCCGCAACAGCTTCAATTGCGCTCTCTGTCGGCTCCATGGCCAGCTTGGATGGTTGCGGCATGCGGCTACATTGATCGTTCAATACTCAGGGTTCTTTGACTCTTGGAAACGTTGTTGCTGTGCTGTTCTGCATTGATTAGAAGCGCAGATGGGGAAATATATGTAACATCAAACCACAGCCTCCAAATGCTTTCGAACTCCTACACACACCTAAGAGATGACTAAGTCGGGCAGTGAGCCGGCAATAGTACGCTTAGCCGCAGCGCAAAGCCACGGATCTACAGGTGTCAAAGAGTTGATAGGGCGCGTCGCCGATGTGTTCTCCAACAGCTACAAGATATTGGAACGGTAAACGTTCTATATGATTCTTATGGACAAGGCCCAGTGCACCTCTACAGGGAGAGAGGCCTTTTCACCTGCATCGCAGGTGATACCAACGAGTATCAAACGCCAAATAAGCCATCAACAACACCTTGCTAAGGCATGCACAACCTCCAATACGCCACGAGAGCCGCTGTGACCAACCGTGCGCTATGCACTGTACCGCATAGATGAGAAAAGATCATGAAGGCATAGGATGGGCGGAAGAGCGGATAGCCCATCGATATCCCCTCGCCCAGATTGGCACAAACTCGGCACTTGTAGAAACATGACCAGTGTTCCTGGCAACTCGATGCAGTCCAGTTCACCTAGTCTGCCATTGGGTCTTCCTCCTCCTCCTCCTCCTCTTCTTCACAACCCAAAAGCTCATTCTCTTCATCTTCATTCCCGCTATCTTGATCAGGGGACTCATCGTCTTCGTCATTCGTCATCTCCGCATCCGTATCACTGCCTCCAAACCCATCGTCATCATCACTATCCACCCAGAACTCCCGATCGTCATCTTTCTCCGCCGGTTTGGTCGTAGACTCGTGAGTTGGCATGACAAATCCTTCGGGAATATCTCCTTTGGACGCCTCTACATCCTTCTTCACCAACGCCTTGTACTCCTCCGGCTGTTTACGAAGCATGACACTGGCGTCGACGTTCGCTGGAGACGATATCTCGGCATCGTCGAGAAGCGAGAGGATGGAGATGAGCACCGACTCGACGCGCTGAGCGGGCGACCAGCGTTCCGCAGCCGTCTCGCCGGACATCTCGTCATCGCCGGGCGCGTGGAGGATCGAGATGCACAGCTTGCCGTCTTTGTATATGTTAGGGTGGTACAGCGGGCGCAAGAACTTGAAGTCTACGGTAGAAGTCAGTAAAACGATCCTGGAGAGTTGTGAAACCCTTAGGGATAGGCTTTTGGTCATACCTGGAGGAGAATAAGGGTAGTTCTTGGAGAAGGTCAACTTGGCCTTGAAGTAGCCGCCATAGTAGAGAGAGTCTGGGTTGAGAACGATAAGGGCGACATTCCAGTCAAAGATGTTATCCCGGCCAAGCTACAAGACTCTGTCAGCTAGCTTATCCTCTGTAGAGGTAACCTTCAGATCCAAGCTCACCTCGATGCTGACCCACTTCTCTTGTGAGAGTGCCTTGAACTCATTCATGAGAATCCGTTCCGCCATCGCTGCTGGCCGACACTCAAGGCACTGAGATTGCAGAAAGAGATAGAGGGCGAAACAGTTGGACTGGTGCAGTCAAGTGGGCGAGCGGGTGATTGGAGGTGGGGTTCGAAGGCCGTGAAAACAACGGACGAGATGCAGGAATGAAGAAGTGTAGGCGAGGGGATTTCAAAGGAATGTGTAACAGCAGGAAGACATTGGTTAAGAACTTGCCAAATTTGCTAGTTCTGTTGTAGATCCGGAGAGGGATAAGTGTTGAAGGTGTTGGAGGAAGAGGCAAATGTTGTTGCATGTGCTGTATGCGGGCAAGTATTAATGTAGGTAAGGTAAGGTAGGTAGGTGATTTGTACTGTACCTGGGTAAAAATACCACCTAACTTATCTTAGGTAAGGTACCGTAGCATCGATGAATGATTAGTAAGCCTGACGTGGACTCCTCTCCCCACGCTGCTGTCAGAGATTACATGTCTTAGCAGCCCACAATAATGCACAAATATGTTGCATCAGAACAATAATAGAAGTAAGTGTTGATGAAGCTCACAGTCAGCCATTGATCATTCTTCTATCACTACGTACTCCTCAATTCAGTGGATGGCAAGGTCATGCTCGATCACATGAGCGAGCAGGAGTGAGGGCAAGGGAGATAGCCAGTTCCATTGCGGTAGCAAACAAGGGGTATTCTCCCATTCTCATTACGGTTCCATCATTCGCGGCTGTAGGCAACTACCCTATCACAGCGTAGAGAGAAAGACAGAGAGAGAGACAGAGAGAGAGAGAAACATGAGAATCAACTCAGCAGGATCTGTAAGCCCAGTACGCCGTGATCTACAAGTAACGCCTCGTAGGAACGCAGTGACAAGGTAGGGGCAAGCTTGAAGGACAAGTGCGTAAGTGCGTGGGTGCACATGCGGGCGCAGGTGAATGGACAAGGAAAGGAACAGAGGTCATCAGTCATGTACACGCTGCGTGGGGAGGAACAGAAGGGCCATATAAGGAAAACTGCAGCTAAGGAGATATTGCCTCCGCACCCAAACGTAGTTTTGTTGGTAAGGAAGAGTATGAAACCACCGCTACCAAGATGAAAAGGCGAAGACGCAAGTGAAATCAGAATTGACGATGATATTCTGACCCCTTAGCTTTCGCCACTACCATGACCTCCTGCGATCTCGACTTGATCCTCCGTTTTCGGCGTCAGGCCCGCGTTCTGACAGGTCTTCTTCCACATGTCGGCCTCCCGCCAAGCGCGCTCGCACTCGTTCTTGAGTTTCTCAACGCTTGCGCTGAGCTCGGCGATGGCTTGCTCGGTCAAGAGTTTCTCGAGCGTCCATTTTTCGATGTTCTGCGTCTCATTCTCCCGGAGCTGGGTGATGAAGGAAACGGCCCGTTGCAAAATGGAGCCTTTGTTTTTCTCGCATCCGGGGACGATCTTGGCAAGTTCGTTTATCCCTTCGTTGATGGTTTCACGCCGACGCCGTTCCACTGTCGAGGTCAATATAGGTGTTCACGGATAGCTTGGGTGATCTGTGTAGTGCTTACCTTCTTTATGGTTATCCCTACGCACCTTGTGCCATTCGTCGGATCCTACGGCTGGCTTGACGCCACCACCACTGGAAGACTCCCGAGCAGCCTGTACTTGCGATCCGGTGGACTGCCGAAGGGCGTCGAGATTGTATTGCTGGTTTCCGGAATGGTTCTGATCGCCTTCGTGCTCGCCTAAGCCGAAGGAAGAATCCAGTTGCCGTTCGGCCTCGCCACTAGATGTATTGCTCGCGAAGGATATCTCGGTCGGCTGGGGTATGGTTATTTGTGGGAACACTCCCGCTAGAGCAGCGGCGGCAGTAGACGCTGCTTCAGACGCGCTGTGCTGTCCGCCGTTGTGATGAGTAGCTACATGTTGAACTAGTTGCTGGGTCAAGGCGCTGAAGTCGTGTGATGATCCAGAAGAGTTTGACACTTCGTGTTCGCCATTGCCTGACGCATTCTGACTAGACAGGAATGACGCGCCGGATGGATCACCGAGGTCGATTCCGTTTCGAGATGCGCCGTTGGCTGGTGGGGCTCGCTTGAAAATTCCAGGGCGCGAGTTGTCGCTGGCGCCGTTGTGGTCTCGTTTCCTCTTGTTGGAATGTCCTGTCTGATCAACAGCATGTATTTTGCTCTTCCTCGCCGGGTCATCATGCGCGTTGTGTTCCTGATAGATGGTTGTGTCCGCCATACTTGAGACAACACTTCTCATGAATGCGCGGGGACTTAGTAGCTATGAATAGATATTTCAAGCCGCCAAGAGCTTGTTGTTCAAGCTGGTCAAGATGCCCTAAATGTATATGCTATCCTGCAATACTGTTACACGAGTAACGGTCACAGCGGGTGTCTGCACGATGATAGCCAGATAGCCTTGGCTCAAGTAAGCCGGGTCGGGACGAACACCTTTGGCGCCAGTCGTTCACATCGACGGAACACCTGACCGGTCCGAGGATTTCAAGGGCCTGTGCGACGAGGATGGGTGGTAACGAAAGGTTCGACTGGTCTACAGGAATACTGTCGGGTTTGCGCTCAATGACGACTTGCCGTCGGCAACGCAACACCGCAGTAGTTCGTCGTATGAAGTCCCTCTCTCCTCGAGAAGCGCGGGATTGCCTGTAGAGATATTGATTGCAATCATCAGCACGTGGTCAGAGGCACAGAGTGGAGTATCACGAGGAGATATGCAAACACGCATATACGCATGATGCAATCTGAGTGCTGGTCCTCCGTCCTTGGGAGCTATGAAGTGATGATTGCGTTGTCAGGCCTGACACAACCTTGGCCTCATATCGGGCAGTCCTCAGCAGCTGTACGAAGCAGTTCCACGGGTACTTGGCAGCCAGTGCCATGTCGGCTACACCAAGCTGGCCACAGTGCTCAGAGGCTGTGATGTTGCATTGATCTTCAACAAACAGGGTCATCAGGCAGCGATGTGTGCGATCGTGGATCGCAGTGCGCCCACAAAAGCTATCATCGGGGAGGTTTTCGAGATCTTCCCCAGAGAATGTGGACGTGAACGTCTCGAGTGGAAGGAGAGAAAGCCAAACTCACAGTAACAAGCGGTCACGAGTCTTCGTGACCGAGGCACCACAACAAAAGGCGACAACAAAGTCCGAAAAGCTCTTCTCAATCCAATCTTGTAACTCAAGAAAGCAACTGGACAGGTAAGAGATTGCTCTTGATCAATGAAACGTCTCGACTCAATAAGTGTAGAATGCCCTTATCACCTGATCATCATGAGCATCAAGGTATAAATGCAAGTACCTTACCTTTAATTATTATTGAGGGAATGTTTCTCGGCCAAGGGGAGCAGGTATGGCCGGATAGGCGAGTGCATAAAGTTATGCTGCTAGCGTTATCTTATGCAAGTACACGCCCATTATCATCACATGAGGTGGACAAAATCCCGTGATCTTCTCATGTCACATGAGACACATTCTGTAAATGATTGGATGATTATTCTCACTATCCACACCACGTGCAACCCTTTCAAGCTCATAGCTCTCGCCATGTGACCGTACATGTGATCTGTATGGATAGATCCTGATGACCTGGATTATGCATTATTCAAAGGATCGTTGTGACCCCATTCTATGCATCAGGTAAGGATTACCGGGCTATTGTAGACTTAAGGTAAGGTATGGTGCTTTCGCGTGGCAAGGTATAGGGGTTAGAGCTTCTTCGCGTTTCTAACTTGTATTCGTACGAGAGGTTCCGCTCGTAAAGCAGAGAACATATGTCTAACCTGCGAGGACTGACCAGCGCTTTCCAAAGACTGATCTCCATCCCATGATCATCTGATATAACGCAGCAAAACTCGCCATCAAACGCCAGTCTCCCTCAAGCTCCCTCAAGTCTGCCACATGTGCTCCGAGAGCGCCAGCAGACGATCGCTCAAAGCCCTCTTCGCCGCCACGGCCACCTCCCGCCGGGAGGAGTTGACGCCCTCCGAGTAGCACAACTCAACAAGTACCTTGAGTTCCTCGTAACTGAACCCAAGGTCTTTGCCACGCGTCTCCTTGGCTTTGGCGACGATCGTGTCCGGTCCCTGATTGAACAGCTCGAAGAACTGCGCGCTGCGGACCAACGCCACATCACCTTCGATGTTCTTAAGGTTCTGCTGTAGCACGAGTATGTTGAGCTGCATTCGGCCGCACCCGTTGGCATTCATGGCCTTGATATGAGACGCGTTCGTCACGAGGAGTTGGTCTAGGAGAAGACCTAGGCCGGCGGTGATGAATGTGCGCTCCCGCTCGCGGAGGTAGCCCGAGATGTTTTCGTCGAAGCTGACGAGGTCTGCGTTCAGCGACAACACGCTTGAGTCGGCCTCGTTGGTCGGTTGATCGAGCAGGTACTTCCCATGTAAGGAACGTTCGACCATGTGTATGACACCACATCTGATGTCAATATGGAGTGTGAGGAGCACGGTCATGGAGAGCTCTCGGAAGGAATTCACAATCCCGTCGAAGGCACTGTACAGGTTAGCAACTTTCCGACATAATAGATATGGACGAGCTCACTCTGCCGTTTCTGCGGTCATTGGGAGATACACCGGCAGAGAAGGACTGCGGGTTTTAGTTGCATTGAGCATGGTCCAGCGACGACTCTGCCTGAGTTTGCCCGACTCCTGGCTTGTATCGTCCGCCGCTTTCTCCGTAACGTGTCGAAGTCGAGCTAGTCTGCAGGCAAGCCATTGCTGCACTGAGTCAGGATTTGAATTTCGCCGTGAGCGCGTCTAACATACCATGCTTGTGTATAATAACGAAAGCGTTGCTACGCTCTTGCGGTCAGAGATAATGTCGTAGGGTTCGAGGGGCTTTTCGTTGCTCTGCGAGATGAGTAGGGTATTTTCCTGTCTCGATCAGCACATGCGCTAGTGCCTCGACGCTTTTGCATACCTTGTTGAGTAGGTCGTGAGACTCGCCAGAATCTGCCTGCCACAACTGTGTTACGATTTCGCGGGATTCGCCAGCCTCAACTAATGCGGCTGCGGTTTTGAGCCGGATACCACCCTGGGCCTGGCTTTGCGCTCTAGTAACCAATGCTTGGGTTGTTAGCTGGACGATTGTTTTGAAGCACACTAAATGAAGTACCTTTGTATAATCCGAAGCACTTGTCGTAGTATGTCACCATCTGCGTGATGATGAGCTGAGTGAAAGTCTGATCCTGCGGGATAGTATCCAGCATCTCGCAGAAAGCGCTGATGATGCCAAAGAATGCCGAGGTACCCTGCCGATTTCAGCAATCAAGCCTCGATGGGAAAGACTTTGACGTACCTTGAAAATAGGCTTTCGCGCATGCTGTGACCATTGCCGATCTTCCTGGAAAGCGTCAAGCTCAATGAGGGTTTGAGAGCAGAGTTCAGTCACGGTTTCATCGAGCTGTGGATGGAAGACGTTGACAAGGAAGTCATCCAGGAACGACGTGAGAGTGCTTATAATAATATCAGAACTCGGCGGCACGATATTTTTCAATCGCTGGAGAAAAGCAAGAGATGGAGGCAGCAGTATGCTCATGTTGAAGACGCTAGGTTCTGCGAGTAGTTTATGGCCAGTCGCCGACCCATCATGAGTTGATCTGCCTTGTACGGTGGCTGCGTCTGACCTACGCTTCGACTTCGACACAAGCCCGGGTACTGATGACTGTAGAATCTGATCTAAATCTTCCTGCTCCGCATGAGTGTCGATGGAATCCTTGTCTATGCTCGAAAGCCTGAACAGTTTCTGCAACTTCGTCAATGATGTTAAACTTAGTAGATATTGACAAACGTTACTTTTGCCTTGTCTCGGTGACTCCTCTGGAAGATATTGTTTCCACGTGCTGTTGCCTGGTTAGACCGATAAGCTGTATTCCCGTCGGTCGAGAGATAGTCGTGGAGTAAGGAACGCATCTAACTGTCTTAGCTAGATTTCACTACTTTATGGTGTTGCAGCGCGTACTTCACTCTGATAAAGCTTCCACAATTCTTTAAAAGTGTGCGTCAAAGGTTCCGCATGAAGGAGCCCTTCCCTTCTGATGATGCCGGTTATCACATCATGCACGGCTCGGTGGCCTTCGGCTATGGCTTCGAACTTCGAAAACAGAGTCCATAGTAAGTCATCCAGAACGCTGCTCGGCCCGTCCCCATGACCCAAGTTGAAGCCGATAGGGTGCTTTTGTGTCTTCTTATAAACACGATCATGGGTAGGGTGCCGATGAGCAACTTCGCTATTGGTCCTGTCCACGACTATAAAAAGCTCGACCGGTAACCTTTGAACCATGCGATCCACGGCTATATCTAAGTGACCCATCTTGTTCAAGGCCTCGATGATCATCTGCATGTAGTGGAAGCTGTCTGCTTCCAAGTTGCGAGAGGTATCATCGGTCATCTGGAGAGTTAGTTATATATATATCACCTTGGGCAGATCTCTAGCGCTACTCACTGGTGGACTGGTGTTGAGCTTGGCTAGAAACGTATATAAGGCCTTCAGCCCGTTGTTTGCTGAGCAGCGTTAGCCACGTACCAAATCGGTCTCGGCAAACAAATATCTGTACCGAAAGACTTTGCGGGGGAGTCCGGAACAAGAGCTCCATTCGGACTTTGAGAATATGATCTCCATCGGTGCTGACAGTAAGGTGATTTCAGATACAGATGTTCATGTAACTCTTCGATCAGGATGTCGGTAAGTGACTGCAGGACAGAGTTTAGCTGCGTGCGTTATGCGGATCCGCAATTTTCGGGCGTACCGTTTCTTGATTGCTGAAGTATACACGCAAATCACTCAGTGCACCAATGTTCTCCAACTCGGACCTTCTTAATAAGCGCAGGGCGTCCTGATGCATACTAACCGCTGTAAGGAACTGCTTCTCTGAGATCCTGGCGTCGAGAATCTCAGGCACTAGCTGCAGTTGTTCGCTATAATGTCAATCAGTAAGTGTTGTAATATAGTGTCGCTAGAGAAGACCCTTACATCTGATTAAAAATTTGGAGCATACCATCGTAATTCTGTGCTGAGGTTGCCAGACCTTTCAGCTCCGGCTTGGTTGTCGACAGACTGGTTTTAGCTTGGGTTAGAGAGTACTTGAGGGTTCTGACTCTGGTTTGGGAGCTTTGTATGCTGGATTGAATCTTGTGAAACGTTCCGATGGAGCTATTAAAACCCTGATGGTGTTCTACTGATATCAGTCAAGAGCAAATGGGGCACTGAACCGGGTTTTAGTACCATTGACAATGGCTTTCAATGCCTTCTGAAGTTGTTGATGTGTCTCTTGAAAGTCGCCGTACCGGTCCGCTCGCCCCAGGGTACTACTGTCCATCAACTGCAATGCAATCTGCACCGGGACGCAGTCATCTCTAGACATGAAGTCCCAGTCTTGTTGAATGTATTGTAGCACATCTTTTAGAGAAACGATAAAGTCAGCCATAACTTTCAATGAGACAACCAACCTAACAAAAAAGATAATGAAGGTGTCACGGAATACATGCGCTCAGTTCGCCACGAAAGTATGTCACCCAATTCCTGCGCTCAACGCTCGATTCACCACGGAATGTGTTACAGCAAAACCAGAGAAGCAAGGCATCTGACACCTTACCACGCGGTATTGCTAACCTTCAATCTGCCTGGTTCCCTCGCCATCAGCAGCTATCCTAGTCCCTCTATTCTTGTTTCTACTCTGTGCGCTTCGTTGTTGGTCCTCATGTTGACCTTCCTCATGCCGACCTCCATTTGCGGACGCCCCAGAATGTGACTGTCGAAGGTCTGAATCCGCCAGCTGTGTCATATCGTCAAACCCACCATAACCCCCTCCCCGTCGCTCCCGGCTGGCCTCTGTGTCGCCATTCCCGCCAATGTATTCATTGTAATCGTTTCTCTGGTCATAGTGATGAGAGGGCCCATTAGTACGATACTCATTGGCATAATCGCTGCTGCTGGATTGACCATGGCGCAACGGAGGCTGGGACATCGCATTGGTAAGACAAGGCTTTCCCGTGTATGCTCCGTTATCATCTCCGGCCTCAAGCCTCAACAGACATTCGGCCTTTATATACCGTCCAGAATTAAACCTCTCAAGGACAAGAACAAAGGTTCCAACGATGAGCTCGAACCGTCATCGAATATAGAACAGAGTACATAACTACCACTGCGCGTAAACGCGCTTCGAATCCAATACGGTGGACTACGCGGACCCAACTCACACTCACTTATTCTATTCTCAGCCACTGAATGTAGGGTTACTCTTCGAATATTAGTTGCTCTAGGTAATTTGAGAATTCTATAAGGTTCTAACAGATCCAAAAATTCAGATAGGCTGTGTCTCCCGCTTGAGCCATTTCATTGTCCGGTCATCCTGGTCAAAGAAGCCACTCAACTTCGCCAATACTTCCGCATGGTAGTCATTGATCCACTTCTTTTCCACGGGTGTAAGAAGGTTGTCATCGACCATCTTCCGACACATTGGGACCATCGTAACATGCTCGAAGCCTAGGTATGGTTTGTCTCCGAACCGGTGATTCGTTTTGACTTCCTTCGCCATGAAGACGTCTAGCAGAGGTTAGAGATAGAAATGACATGTAAGAGCCGATGGAACTTACTTTCGATCCTGATGCCGAAGTTACCGTCCTCATAGTAGCCGGGTTCTACACAGTCAGCGTGGGCTGGGGCACGAGCGTCCTCAAAGCTTCTCTTACCGTCAGAGATCACGTTTCCAGGTGATAGGGGGACTTCGGAGTACTGAACCCGAGTACCAATACCTATCGGTCCCTCATGTACGTTCTAGTACGAGTCAGCGTGCAAATGCGATAGCGAAATTGAGGTGGCTGCGATACCAAATATGATCCAATACCGTGACCGGTACCGTGTCGGTAGTCCAAGCCCTCTTCCCACAGAAACTGTCTGGCTAGAGTGTCCAAAGCAAAACCACTCGTACCCTTGGGGTATATTGCTTTGTCCAGAGCAATGAGACCCTTGAGCACCAAGGTATATGTTTTTCGCTCCATCGAAGTGGGCTCTCCAAAGTGTAACGTTCGAGTTGTGTCAGTGGTCCCATCTAGATACTGAGCGCCTGAGTCGCATAGATAAACAGCCTTCGGATCGATGACTGCGCAATGGCCTCTCTCCGGCTTGTAGTGAATCACGGCTGCGTTGGCGCCTGTTGAGGAAATGGTGTCAAAAGAAAGCCCGACAAAATACTTTCCTTTCCTATTGAGGCCAGTCAGCTCTTGACCCTGGTGAACGTACCGCGGATACTTACGAGCGTATCTGTTCCAGCTTGTCTGCTGCCTCGACTTCATCAAGCTTGTTGCCTTGTTGAGTTAACTGATCTTCCAGCCAAGCGAAGTATTCGGTCAACGCAGCTCCGTCTCTTATGTGGCAGGCTCTCATGCCTTGTAGTTCAACATCATTTTTGATCGCCTTTGCGTCACCGATCGGGCTCCGCACTTCTTCGACCTTTTCTTCGCCGCCAAGACTCAAGCTGAGAGCCCAGGACGCCTTGGTTGATATGAGGAATTTCTTTGGCGGGGTACTTGGCTTCCCATCACCGTTGACAGCAGCATCTGTGGTTGTTGATCTGCTCAAAATTTCGGCATCCTCAAAGATGGCATTGTACGGCCGAAGAGTGACAGATTCCCCAAGGTGAGATTCCACCTCGGTAGTAATCTTGCTTTGGTCGATATAAAGTGATACAGATGTTGGTGTCACTGCCGCGTAAGAAAAGAAGACGGGATTATATGGAATGCTGCGGCAGGTTAGTCAAGAGCTGAACGCCGGACAAGCACCCCGCCATTGAAGAGCATACTCGTTCCCACGCAGGTTAAATAGCCAAGCAACCTCATCCAACATAGCTTCCGCGGGGAATTGTCAGCACAGCTTCGAATAAGTGCGAGCGAAAGATGTTTCTGGGCGGTTCATTAACGTACAAACGATTAGGCCTGCGCTTTTCCTCTTCTGCAATTCTTTCCTCAAGTCCTGGATTTTGTCCTCAAACGTCTTTCCAGCAAACTCCTGGCCTAGAACCTTGACTTTCTCGTTGGGCCGAGGCGGTTTACCCCTTTCCCACACAATATCCACCAAATTCTCGCTGACGCCAGTTAAGGCTTTCCCACCCTTCTGCTTGATCTTGTCCGCCAGCTTGCGGGCATCAGCTGTAAAGTATTAATGGGAAGTCATCGTCGTTCTGGTAGGCAGAGCACACCCACGGGCTGTTATAACCGTTGGATCTACACCAACAGTCTTGCCACCCTCTGATTGCTCTGCGGTCCTAGGTGCTGTCAGTACCGTCTAAACGTCTCCCGAGCGAGTGGTGTCACCATTCTTGCCAGGTAGGAACATCCTCCAGTCCTTGCTTCAGTAGCTGCCAGTTGCTGTCGAGTTGTTTCGCCGCCTGATTGAAGTACCGTCCGTCGGTCGCGAGCGCAGCTTTGTCATGAGTCACGACAACAGTACCCGCAGAGCCCGAAAAGCCACAAATATATTCTAGGAACGGTGAGCCATCTGTGAATGGCTCGATGCGGGAGACTGTCTAACCTCGACGTGCGTCACATGGCGCGATATATTCAGATTGGTGGCTGTCTTCTGATGGCACAACTTTGGTAACATAAGATTTCCATTCTCTCCTAGGGAATATTTCAAGCCATACTATATACATCGAGATTCCTCTCCTTCATCAGTTCCCTAAGTCTCGCCAGACGCTTGGAAGTATCCACCGTCTCCATCTCGAGAGCTGATTGAAAGCCGGTCGTAGAGAATTTCCTGGTTGCACCCGGTAAGAGAGGAGTGCACGTTGAACTTCTGAAGGGATTGCTTGGCCGAGCAAGAAAGGCACGTCTCAGCACCTGCATTTATAGTAGGGAACGATTGCCCAAGTGAAGGAATGAAGAAGCAATTACTACTAGGTACCTCACTTAGGTGATGCTTATGCGCTAAGCCATTGCCACCAGGTACCTGGTAAGCCAGGGCCGCTTAGTCATATTTGAGGATCGTTTTGATCCTGTTGCTAAGGTAAGAACAAAAGAGTTCAGTGTCTATTAATCAACTTGGATCAACATGCATTCAGATTCCACACAGGCTCGATCGTTTTTATATGACAAACGCAAATACATGCTCTCTAAACGGAGGAAAGCGTTCATGGTTTATCACTTAGAGCGAGTGACTTTACAGACGCCCTGAAGTGCCCATCAGTCCAGCCTAGCCCTACATCAACATTCACGCGTCAACTCAAGGATCTGGAGTTCGACATGACATCTGTCATGTCTCCGGACGGGCGACATGTTCCAATAGCCAATTCCATCACCGAGGTTGAGCAGGTACGCCGTCCACATTTCTAAACTGGACACTGGACGCTCAAACCTGATGCCTTCTCGCAGCTTGTGAAAGGCTTGTATGTGCCTGGGTCTCCGAAGAAGATTGGGAAGATTCAAGAGACTTTGCAGAGACTGCAGAAAAGTCCTGAAGGTTGGCAAATGGCTGATGCACTGCTCGGCTGCAATGACGACAAAGTTCGGTTCTTTGGTGCTCTGACCTTTACGGTCAAGATCAATCAAGACTGGTAAGAGTTTGTGCAACTACGCCAGATCAGTGGACTCTAACGAACTTTTCAGGGATTCTCTAAGACCGGAAGACGCAGAGTCACTCCTGATGAGACTATTATCTTGGCTTGTCCGTCTGGTTTCTCAAAATGAAGCTGCTCTAGTCTTGAGGAAACTCTGCGCGGCATTGGTTGCTTATTTCATAAGACCCTCTTCAACATGGGAGTTTTGCTTGAGACATCTCATTTGTTCTTTTTACAGCACACAAGCAGTTTCGACAGAGTCTCTGAATGGTTATCCGCCTACGGCAGATATATATCCAGCTCTAAATCAAGCTGAGGCTATCACTACGCTGTGGTTTGGCTCAATGCTTGTGGAAGAAGTAGCGAGGACCGACAATGATAGCATGCAAACGTAAGCCAACTTTGCATTCCAACAATGCCGTACATGGAAATAATGTGGCTGTATCTCATGTCTTCTCTGTAGGAACAAACACTACCAAAGACTTGCGTCCAATATGCAGGATGCTGTTATCATGTTGCGTCACTCTCTTTTGCAGGGCTCGCGAAGCAATAGCCGACTTTGCCAAGAGGGTATAAAGTGTTTTCAGGTGAGTCAACTGAATTATCCACTTTGCGAGGCTAATGAGATGTTTGATCCTCAGTCATGGGTTGATTATGCCCACCGGACATGGATCAGCACAGCAACAACCCTGGACCCATTGAAAGAAATCACGGCGCTCGTTATACCATGTATGATATTCGAAGATACCTCTGAAGTGGCAGTCGATTGTCTCACGGATATCTTAACAAATTTCTGTGCTTTCATGACCTCGGAGAATTTGCAGGCGGTAACGTCTCTTCTGTGCGGCGGATACTTTCAACAAAGGTTTTCGGAATTGAAGAGCGGCAACTACGACAGCGATCATCTCGGCATAGGGAGACTTCTACTCGCCTTTGGTGACGCTACGGTTCAAGATCTTGCCAAGAATTACGAGGACCCTGACTCACAGCGGATTCTGCAGATGTTACATGGTCTCTTGACATGTGATGGTTATGCTGTTGCAGAAGACGAAATCTGTGCTCCAGCCTTAGAATTCTGGAATATGTATACGGAGTTCATGATCGACTCTTTGTTCGCAGACGGCGGGAATGAGACTGTCTGGATTGGTCCAGCTATCAAACATATCCTTCAGGCTATCGAAGAATGCTGGACAAAGCTAAGGTTTCCAGATCAGGAGGAAGCGGAAACGTGGGATTCCGAGGTCCGAACAGGTTTCAAAGCCTTTCGTGCTGATGTGAAAGACCTTCTACAAGCTTCTTACACTTTACTTGGAGTGGACATCCTTGAGAAGTTGACCAACCTGTTGTTGAGATCACTGGAAACGAGAGCTTGGATTGAATTGGAATCTACGTTATTCTGCCTAAACGCTCTCGCGGATTGCACCGCGGACGAAGCATCGGTCGATCGCACTCTCGTGCGATTGTTTGGATCACCGTTATTCAACATACTCTCGAATGGCGAATCGATGATTCCAACTAAAACCAAGCAAACCGCGGTCCATACCCTGGGACACTACACTTCGTTCTTCGAACACCACACGGATTCTTTACCCTCGGCTCTGAATTTCTTGTTCACTTCTCTGCAGGCTTCTACGTTGGCAGTCGCGGCGTCAAAGTCTATCTTACAGCTGTGTTCCTCATGTCGTAAAGCCTTGGTACCCGAACTGGGCACGTTCTTCCAACAGTATGAAGTCTCCCTTGCATGGCCCAGTTCGGATACCAGTACAAAGGAGAAGGTCATGGGGGCCATTGCGGCAATAGTGCAAGCTATTCCGTCCGAACAACAGAAGATCCAATCTCTGGACAGACTACTACTCTTTGTGGAGGCGGATATGCAAAGCTCCATCACACTGGCGGAAGCTGGTCAAACGGAGAACGCTCTAGCAGTAGCTCTCAGCGCTCTCCGGTGCCTGACCAGTATGGGCAAGGCTTTCCAAGCTCCCGATGACCTTCCAATTGAGTTGGAAAAGGACGATATCCCCGCCTCGGTCTGGGACCAAGACCCAGGTGCATCCATACAAGCACGAATCGTTTACTGTTTGGAGGTAAACCCAGGACTCTTCCGCACTGACGGGGAAATCATCGAAGCAGCTTGTGACGTGCTTCGGACCGGATACAAAGAGACATCACCGGGGCCATTCGTGCTCGCGCCGAAAGTCACCGTCGAATTTGTCTCCCAATTCACGCTGGACACGCCACGGCTAGACTACGTCATCAACACCGCCTGCGTGTTCCTCACCAGCCACAACTCGGACACTTCCTCGAGCATGACGGCCGCCGCAAACTCGCTACTCATCTACACCCTCAACATCATCCACCTCCTAGACGGTCAGTTCCCCACATCTCCTTCTCATGCGGACACTAACTAACTCGCCTCCTAGTCGACCCGACCAAAGACCCCGAAGTAGCATCCAGCTGCATCGACCTCACGACCAAACTCCTCCCCCGCCACACCGACCTCCTCTTCAGCCCGCCCCTCCAATCTCCAGCCAACGACCTCTTCACCTTCACCCTCCGCTGCCTCACCTCCTCGGAAATCCTCCCTAAACGCTCCGCCGCCAGCTTCTGGGTACGTCTCCCTCTGCTCTACCTTCCCCTCCGCCTCCCACAACCCCCCCCACACACAAGAACTAACCTCTCCACCCCACAGACAACCTTCCTCTCGCTCCCCACTCCCCCCTCCCCATCACAGACCTCCATCCTAACACCAACCCCAACAACGACCCTCCCCCCCGACCTCGGCCCCCCGCTCGCCACCTCCCTCATCCACGCCCTCGCCGGCACCGCCTCCCGCTCCGAACTCGACGCCCTCGCCGACCCCCTCCGGAAACTCGTCTTCCACCACCCGCGGCCCGCCAAGATCTGGCTCGAAGCCGCCCTTTTCGGCGACGCCTTCCCCGCCACCGCGGACGCCAGGGTCGGCGTGTCGGAGAAGAGGGCGTTTTTGGCTAGGGTGTTGAGGTACGTATTTTATTTTTTGGGGGTTCCTTTGGGGTGGAGGGGCTGCGGAGGGGGTGGATAGGGGGAGGGAGAGAGAGGGAGGGAGGGGTGGGATGGGATTTGAAGGGGCTGGGGCTAATGATTTGTTTTGGGGTGGTGTGTAGTTTGCGAGGTGCGAGGACGACGAATGCGGTTGTTAAGGAGTTTTGGATCGCGTGTCGGGGGAGTGGGTTTGGGTATGTTTCGTGAAGGTGGAGGAGGAGGTGGTGGTGGTGGTGGTGGTGGTGGTGGTGGTGGAGGGAGACGGTATTGAGGTAGCTATTGTCGTTGAGCATGCAGGCTGGGTGGGTGGGTGTAGGTAGTAAAGGAGGGGCGCCTGGTGGAGGCATATAGCTTGCGCACGAAACAGCATGGCAATTGCGTCCAGAAGGGTGAATACTGAGCATGAATGACCGCACATGTGTACATTCAACTCGAGGTATCTACAGAACGGGTCCCACATTCGCTACGTCGACAACGCAACAATCACCAACCCCTCTTCGCCATCCGATCCTCCTCCCCCATCTTCCCCACATTTATCCCCACCATCGCCTCTCCCAAATCACTACTAACCTCCGCCAACACCTTGGCATCCCTAAAATGCGTCACCGCCTGCACAATAGCCTTCGCCCTCTTCCTCACATCGCCCGACTTGAAAATCCCACTCCCCACAAAAACGCCATCGCACCCCAACTGCATCATGAGCGCCGCATCCGCCGGCGTCGCGACGCCCCCCGCGGCGAAATTGACGACGGGCAGACGCCGCAGCCGAGCCGTCTCCTTGAGCAGGTCGAAGGGGGCGCCGATCGTCTTGGCGAGGACGCGCAGCTCCATGTCGGACATGTTTGCGGCGGCGTTGATCTCGGCGGTGACGGTGCGGATGTGCTTGACGGCCTCGACGACGTCGCCGGTGCCGGCCTCGCCCTTGGTGCGGATCATGGCGGCGCCTTCGGAGATGCGCCGCAGGGCTTCGCCCAGGTTGCGGCAGCCGCAGACGAAGGGCACTTTAAAGGGGTGTTTTTCGACGTGGTGGATTGTGTCGGCGGGGGTGAGGACTTCGGATTCGTCGATGTAGTCGACGCCGAGGGCTTCGAGGATCTGGATTGCCGGGGGGGGAGGATGTCAGTGGGTGGAGGTGGTGGGAAAGGGGAAGGGGGGGATGGAGGCGAACGTACCTGACATTCGACAAAGTGTCCTATTCTTGCCTTGGCCATGACGGGTATCGTGACGGTTTCCATAATCTCCTTGATCATTTTGGGGTCCGACATTCGTGCTACGCCACCTTGTGCCCGGATGTCTGCCGGTACACGTTCGAGCGCCATGACAGCGCAGGCACCTGCTTCTTCCGCTATACGTGCCTGTGCATTACGGAAAGCAAAGTCAGCAATTGCTTCGTAATGCATGTACTTGCGATGATTCTCCCGAATGTGACGAACCTGCTCAGCATTAACCACATCCATGATCACGCCACCCTTGAGCATTTTAGCCAGCCCAGTCTTCACAGTGTAGTTGGTGGAGCTACCGTCGCCATCCGACTGAGGCCCATGGCCGTTGGTAGCAGGTAGATCACCCATTGTCGGTCCGGAACCCGATCGACTTGTCGAGGGAGTGTGAGGGAGGCCTGCGTGTGTTACTTCTATTGTAGATGGCAAGTGCGTTGTGACGTTCTGAGAATTAGTTGAAACACCAAGATCGATCTTGCCGGAATTCCTCTGGGTTTGTGGATGCTCGGAGCCTGGGTGGGATGCGTTTGCAGAGTGGACTTGTGGGAGACCCACTGGTGATGGCTCGACTGGAGATGTGAAATGAGTGGTTACGTTGTTGGGGTTCGTTGCCACTCCAGTATCAGTGTTGGTTGAACTGTCTCGAGGCGTTTCCTGTTGTTGTGGATGCTCCGAAGACTTTGCTGAATGGACTTGTGGAAGACCGACAGGTGTTGGCTCAGTGGTGGATGTGATGTGAGTTGTCACGTTTGGGGGGTTGAGTCCGACGTCGGTGTCTGTCATTTTCGTAGTGGGGTTCGGGTTTGACGTTAAGTTTTTATCTGCGTCTATCGATGAGTCATGGCTTAGTGTTTGGTTATGGGTATTGATATTGTACTTACCGTATGCCAATTACTAGACCGTAGGTATCCACAGGCCCAGTGGCAAAGAATTTATATGAGCACAGAACTGTACAGGATTTTGGGAACCGACGAAGATGATGAAGAGTTGAGAAAGAAGCAACAATGAGGGGGTTTGTTTGCTGCAATTGGCAGCATTCTACGACATATACACCTAAGGTAGCTAACGTTAAGCGCAGATCGTGACAGGCAGTCAAGAAAGATGAAGTCATAATGATGATGAAATGAATTATACAATAACCATTTGATCCGGGTGCTTTCTGCCGTCCTGGTCCCAGTCCCCCTCTCGTTCGAAAGTTATCGTCCGCCGTCGTTATCAATCAGCAGCGGCTAGCCTCGGCAATACTATACGGAGTATCTTAGTCAGACATCAACCGCTGCAGGTCACGCCAAGCAACCGAAGCTCATCGTACCCTATCAACTCGCGCCCCAAACACAAGCATCAAAACATCTATTGTCCCAATCTCAAAAGAGATGGCATCCCTCCTCCTCCTCCGCCGACCCCTCGCCATCGGCCTCGGCCTGACAAGCTTCTGTACCACATACGCCCTCCTCCAACCCTCGCGCCAATCACGACTCCTCTACTGTGACAGCTACGCCACGCCCCTCTCCTCGTCGCTGCACTCCTACTCCACAAACGCACAAGTCCCCGTCGTGAAGAAGGGACGGCCGAACCCCGCCGCGTATAAGCAGATCAGCTCGGGGAGCATACTGGGTACGTTGCCGTTCTGGAGCTTGAGGGAGGCAGACCGCAGTGCAGCCGGGATGGGATGGATTGGAGGGACGGACATCATTTGTGACGCGACGCTGAGACTTCTCCGGTGTAGGTTTGGTCGGCGGTCTGGCGGTGTCGACATTCTCGAGAACGCTGGCCTTCCTCCTCGGCCTGCTGGTGTTTGGCGTGCAGGTAGGGACCCTCTCTGCTTGCCTTCCGGGGATGCTTAGGGCAACGGGCTGATATGCGGCCCCATATTCGTACCTAAAGTTCGCGGCATCACGGGGCTACAACATCGTTCCCACGACGAAGATACAGCGATACGTGAAGAGTATCGATCTACGGTCAGCGGTAATGGATAACGTGGCGTTCAAGTTGAGCTTTGGCGCTACTTTCATGTTGGCTGCTTTTGCGGATTTTTCGGCCTGACTATTGCTCGGACGCGAGATTGGTGGTATTTTTGCAGAGCTGGGAGGATGCGGCGCTAGTTATACTTGTTGAAGACCCATTCAGAAAAGATCAAGGTGCTATTGCGCACGAACCGGATCAGCCCATCAGATCCTCCAGGATGAGTTCCATTTCTTCCCTGCCGAAAGGCACGGACAGGAGTTCCGTTCCCAGAACGTCCTTCTTGGACGTGATCATCTGATGGTCGTGAAATTCCTTCAGCAGGGTCCGGAAGTTCATCTCGCTACTACAGATGAACTCTTCGACGGCCTTTTGGTACAGATATTTGTATTCCACTCCGACGTCACTGTTCCCTTTTCCGTCCTTGTAGGCATGTCCTTCCTCACCGTCCTCATCGCCGGTACCCTGAACGCCCACACCATCATCCATAGCTGTGAGTTGTTCGCTGATGAGAACGCGGTACAGGTTCCGTGCATTCTCAGGCAAACTCTTGAGGACGAATCCAACCCCCTCTTTCCCACCGACCCGTCGTCCGCTACGGCCCAGTAGTTCGTGAACGTCGTCTACGACGCTAATCTCGGCTTCGTACGGCGAAAAGGTCGTACAGTCGTGAAAGAGAAAGTTGTACTGTTCCCTCAAACTGCTGTCCCAGAGTAGAGGGAAGTTTGGAGTATCACAGCTCGCCAAGACACTGATGCATGGATGTGCAGATAGACGTGCCAAGAGTGATTGGACAGCACTACGGCGGAGCGGGTAAGCGTCTAGGGAGTGGATGATGAGTATTAGATCCAGCGGCGTGGGTGACTCGGACAGATGTTGAAAGATGAAGTCGAGGATTTCGGCTGGTTGAGCACCCAATTTAGCTGCGGTATCCGGGCCCATGAGAGTCGCGGCAACGGTAGTGAGTATAGTGCGAGCATTGAGATTAGGAACGTAGCCGTTTACGATGACAATTTGAGGTGGCTTTTCAGGCGACTGAGCATACGCCCATTCTGCGAATTTGTTGATGAGATGTCGTTTCGAACCCCAGCCGTAGAGACATATGTTGAAGCTCTCAGCGAGCTCATATCGCCATTGACCAAAAGATCGTATATGAAGATCCTGGAGGAAGGCTCTTTCCGGTTCGTGAGGATCAACGTAACTTTTTATTTGTGTGAAGTACTCCTCATGAGTGAGGAGGGAGAGCGAAGACAGGGTGTTATTGGACGTCTTTATACCGCCGGTCCTGTTCTGAAAGAAATACTGCTCATGTGGTAAGAGATCTTGAGGAGGCGTCGGGCTTCGCTTTCGTCTGGCCCCTTTGGGTCGGCCAGAACTGCGTTTTGACGGTGTGATTGGACCATTGGGATCAAGCTCTGGGGCCTCTTCTAGCTCTGCTGTCGGATCTCCGTCGCTATCGTTGTCCTCTTCCCATATTCGCCTTGCAAGGACATCTTCGTCAGCTAGATCGTCTTCATCATCCAATGCACCGGTTATCGTCCGTTCGATGAGTGTCCGCGCACTCTTGCGCCGAGCTGAACGGTCTGCATTACGCACAAGTGGTTGTGTACCGTTTACGATAACAGCAGTGTTCGATTTGGTAGGTGTTGAGAATAGTCGTCTCCCTTTAATATCCTGCGTAGGCGTGGATAAGGGCAAAGATGTTTCTTTGGGATCTGTGCCATTGTTGCTTTTGGTCTTACTTCCTGGTGGTCTGCCCCGACTTCTCCTTGACAGTGTGACAGGATCAGTAAGGGTAAACTGCTCAAGACGCACGCTTTGCTCGCTTTTCTGCGCTGAGCGAGTCCTCTTCGGCGTTGGAGACGGTAGGTCCTCTTGGTCTTCCAAGCCGTCATTAGCCCGTTTGCGCTTCATTATGTACTGGAAGTGATAAGAAGGAATGGGGAGAACGTGTCTGGAGTGCCACCATGTTTACAACATCTCCTGAGGACGAGATGTAATCAGACCCTGATACAACTTTGCGCGTATTGATCGCGGTGGTACCTTAGATATCGCGAAACGCGCTTCTCCAGATTCTACTAGCGCCAACATCCTTGTAACTTACCTAAGGCCAACTGTTTCTCCGAGCCCAGCATAATTTGTTGCTCAGCATATATTATTAATTATTATTGACTCATCTATAGCAGTTGGAGATCCGCAATTGTATGTTTGACCGTCAATGTAAGTTCTCTAGGATTGGGCTGATAAGTCAATTGATTGGAATGCCATTGTTCAAATATATCCCCCGAGAAGCCAAAGTATAGCCCTACATAGCTACTCTTCCTTATAGTCATTGTTTATTTCGGAGCTTTTCGTGACATTTGATATTCAACAAGGCGTTGCTCTCATTCTTCTGGTAATCAAGATATACCAGAATAGACATTTAGTCCGTAATTGCAAGCACCATTTGCGTCTTACTTAGCTAATTCGATCGATAGATGATGGTCCCTAAATCGTCCTCGTGGGCTCGCTTCACCAGGTCCTGGAACCAGACTCGAAACTACTCCGCTCCCCTGGACGGCCAGATACCTGCGGCGAAGCAAAAATATGTCCCCACTTCTGGTACCTATCCCAAGGGATTCCTCGCCTCCGGGACCCACGTCGGCGTCAAGCCGACGAACACTCGATTCCCGGACCTGGCACTGATAGCATCCGAGACACCATGTTCCGGCGCCGCGGTCTTCACCACGAACAAGTTTCAAGCCGCACCGGTCGTAGTGAGCAAAGAGATGCTGCAAAGGAGAGAGGGAAGCGGGGTACGAGCGATCGTCATCAACTCCGGCTGCGCCAACGCCGTGACCGGCAAGAAAGGCATGGAAGATGCTCAAAGCATGGGCGCGACGGTTGACAAGTGCTTCGACGAGCCAGACGACGGCTCAGGTAGCAGCACCATCGTCATGAGCACGGGCGTGATCGGACAACCGTACATCCCCAACCCCAGCACCAACCCCCATCTCGCCTCCAACTAACATCCCCCCCCCCCTCAAAGCCTCCCCATCGCCAAAATCCTCACCCGCATCCCCACCGCCCACTCCACCCTCGCCCCGACCCACACCGCCTGGCTCGCCGCCGCCCGCGCCATCTGCACGACCGACACCTTCCCGAAACTGCTATCCCGCACCTTCACCCTCCCCTCCAGCCCAACAACAACCTACGCCCTCGCCGGCATGGCCAAAGGCGCCGGCATGATCCACCCCAACATGGCCACCCTCCTCGCCATCCTCGCCACCGACGCCCCCATCGCCCCGCCCGCCCTGCACGCCCTCCTCACCGCCGCCGCCGACCGCAGCTTCAACAGCATCTCCATCGACGGCGACACCAGCACCAATGACACCGTCGCCCTCCTCGCCAACGGCGCCGCCGGGGGGCCCACCGTCACCGACCCCTGCGGCCCCGACGGCCGCGCCATGCAGCAAGCCCTCACCGCCTTCGCTGCGGATCTGGCGCAGCTTGTCGTCCGCGACGGGGAGGGCGCGACGAAGTTCGTGCATGTGCGCGTGACGAATGCGGCGTCGTACGCCGACGCCAAGAAGATCGCCGCGTCGGTGGCCAAAAGCCCGCTCGTCAAGACGGCGCTGTATGGCCGGGATGCGAACTGGGGCCGGATCCTGTGCGCGGTGGGGTATGCGCCGGGGGTGGCGGAGGGGGCGGTGGTGCCGGGGCGGACGTCGGTGAGTTTCGTGCCGACGGACGGGAGTGCGGTGCTGCGGTTGTTGGTGGACGGGGAGCCGGAGCGGGTGGACGAGGGGCGGGCGGCGAAGATTTTGGAGGCGGAGGATCTGGAGATCTTGGTGGATTTGAGGACGGGGGGGGAGGAGGCGAGTTATTGGTTTTGCGACTTTAGTCATGAGTATGTTACCATCAATGGGGATTATAGGACGTGAGGATGTAGGGTGGGAGGGGAGGATGCGAGACTGGTTTGTAGACTTTAGATAGGACTTAGAAGACCCGATGGGGCCTTTTCATGTGGGTGTTCGATGACCGTTAATTGGTCTTGACTGTCCTACAATCATACACCTGACCTTTGCACTTGCAAGGGAGGACAACGAAGTAATATCCTCGCACTTCCCCTCGCGTTACAGGTGCCGCGCTTTTCGACCTCATACATATAGCGAATAACTTGGATTCCAAAGAAACCCAATTTTCAATCACGGCGCTAGCCCATCACCATACCCTTGAAACCACCCGTTTCACTTTCCTTTGCAGCGATCTCGAAGTAGCCGTAGATGATACTAACAGATGTGTCAGTTCTTCCCGATACGGCACGTCAGGATCAAAGTACTCACGTAACAGCCAATAAGATACCAGTACCCGAGCCAAGGGCACCCATCAGATCGCTCGCAACAGACAAGGCGCCGATACACGCCCCACCGAAGGCCGCTGCGGTAGGGATGACCCTCTTGAGCTCCTTGTACATGCTCTGTTCGCGATGTCCCGCCATGACCAGTCCCTGCTCTTTCAGCTGCTTGGCCACATCCCTAGCCGAGGATCCAGAAACCTCTATCCAAGTTTTAGAGAAGACTGCACATGCGACGAGCATAAAGCCGATGTAGGCGGCGGTGTGAATAGGGTCCAGTAGAGCTTCGGTGAAGTTCAGGGGCGGTGACATATAGTAAGCCAGTCCGGACTGGGCGAACAGCTGCGCGGAGCCTTCGCGAGGTTCCCAGACGCCCAGAAGCTTGACGAGCAGGTTCTCGGAGAAGCGCGAGTACAGCATCTGGCTGACCAGGAAGATGTTCGAGGACAGAGCGGATTGAAGCATGATGGGCATGTTCGAGGTGTAGAACAGACGGATCGGGTACGAACCACGCATACCCCGTTGACGGGAAGATTTGACTGGTATTTCGACGCGAAATCCCTGAAGGTAGATGACGGCCGCAAAGACTATGATTGTGGCAAGGAGGTTCATGATGTTTGGAAGATTCTGCCTGTAGAAGGCTTCGTAGAGGGCACGCTGCTTGTCAGGCCATGTCAAGAGGAGGTGGAAGAGTGCGATAACTGCGCCCTCAAACTCCGGGCCTCGGCCGGTATTGATGGTGGTTGGGGAGAAAGCCTTCCAGATGATCGATTCGCATATGTTCGTGGCGATGAACAGCGAGATACCACTCCCCAAACCGTAGCCCTTCTGAAGGAGCTCATCCAGCAGGATGACAACAAGTCCAGCTATAACCAACTGTACGACCAGAAGCACACAAATACCAGCGCCGAGGTCCGATGGCTGGCCATAAAGTCCCGTGAGAACATAGACGCAGGCTTGCCCGAAAGATATTATAATAGCGAATAGCTTTTGCGCAGTTTGATAGAGTTCCCGGTCTGTCTTGAGATCCAAGTTCACGTCGATGAGGTGGGTTCCAGCAAGTAGCTTCAAGGCCATCAGTTACATAGTCCTCGCCGGATTCCATGTCTCATACCTGGAAAACCATTCCCGACGATATAATAGGCGTAATGCCCAGTTCCATCAACGTCCCTCGATTACTCGCCAACATCATCCGGAGCCAGTATAGAGGATCCGAGCTGTCTGATGATACAATGCCGTAGAGGGGCATTTGACTCATCACCAGAAACACCAACAGTGTCAACTAAGTCATCCTTTGCGTTAGTGACCGTACCAAGCTGTAGCAGATCGACGCGACACGTGCTGGGGGATTCTGACTTACCCCCGTCCACATCAACTTCTGAGAGAAAGGGATTTTCGTTTCGGGCGCCGCAACTTCTGGTACAAGAGGGGTAAATGGTTTGATGAGATCGAGAAACCGTACTGCACGAAGTAGACTATCAATATGCTGTTCGATACTCTGTCCAGTAGACGGCCCTGAGAAGGGGAACTCACAGCCACTCATGTTGGCGGTGTTTCCGCTAAGCGGATATACGAGTTGAAACAGTAGAGAAAGGAACGTCTAGAAGAAGTGCGCAAAGCAGGACGAAGTCTCTCGAATGTAACCCGATGTGATGATGTTGTGTGAAGACTGGCAAATTATTATTATTCGAACGTTACCCAGGAGGCCGGGGAAGTGCGCTGTTCAAGCCGCGCTAGTCTTTGAGACCACCTTACCCGATTATGTAAGCCGAGCTCCCCTGCACTCGTCAACTCATGCTGATATTGACAGTTCCTCGTCACACTTCTCTACACTTCTCTAAATTATTTGTTGGGGTATGATATCTTCTGTGATTTTGTGCGATATTGATATTTCATTATGTTGTAGCATGAAGTGAGAGAGTGTTACCCTCCGGCTTTCAATCAGCCCTGTCCTAGCCCTTGCCCGCTTCAGTACGATACTGTACATATTTGAACCTGCTTCGTATCAACTTACCAGGTATTTTCTGTTGAGTCGATGTCTGAATCTGCAGTCTTAGGGGTTTAGTTATAGAAGCTTCTCGAAGGTTCGATTTATAGATTTAACCCTGACTGCCGTTGCCTGAGCTGTCCACAGACGAAAACAGACGAAAACAGACGTCACTGTCACAGACCGCCAAACCCAAGCGTGGGGCAGCCAAGTCAGTGAAGTCACCCAAACGGTATGTGCGTGTTTATACTCTAACCAACCAAGTCAACTCCCAAAGCCTCACTTTTAATAATTGATCCAGTTACTCTCCGCAACAGACTCCCTACCATTGAGTGGTGAAGGACCTGTCTATACTCTTCTATGTTTCACAGCGTGCCTCGTGACGCTGAATAGAGACCTTCCTCCGCAAGAGATCACATCAATTTCCCCAGCTTCATCCTCTGCAACGTATCCTCAACCTGCTAAGACCCATTCAACCTCAGCCTCTTGACCTCGATCGTTGCGCAAACACTCCGAACTCTTATTGGTGCCACCAATCCCGGACGGAAAAGTAGCAGAGATCCAAGGTAGTGCCGTTGTAACTCGATAGAGTGAACTGCACGTTACCGCAGCTGTACTCCAGCTGTACCCCTTGTCACCGACATGGTGGCAGAAACAAAACTTTACGACTCACTGGGCATCAAGTCCGATGCCACACAAGATGAGATCAAGAAGGGATACCGGTAGGGTCAACGTCCTCGCTCAAAGATGACCTATAGGTAAGACTGACGGCTTCATAGGAAGGCCGCACTGAAGTGGCATCCGGACAAGAACAAGGACAATCCAAATGCATCAGAAAAGTTCAAAGGCAAGCGGCGTACCCGCCATGAAACCGTCATGCTGTACTAATATGGTGTGCAGAAGTCTCACAGGCGTATGAAATACTATCCGATCCTGAAAAGCGTAAAGTCTACGATCAGTACGGGCTCGAGTTCCTCCTTCACGGCGGTCATGAAGCACCACCGGGCGCGGGCGCCGGTGCCGGTGCCGGGCCAGGCGGACCGGGTGGGATGCCTTTCGGAGCGATGCCGGGCGGCTTTGGAGGGATGGGCGGCATTCCAGGCGGTGGGCGATTCCATTTCTCGACTGGTGGAGGGGGTAACGGCGGCTTCAGCTTCAGCAACCCAGAGAGTATCTTTTCGGAATTCTTCAGATCCGGTGGTGCTGGAATGGGAGATGACGATGACGTTTTCGCCAACTTAGGGGGTGGAATGGGGAGGGGAGGTAGTGGGTTTCGGACAAGCTCATCGAGGTTCCGCGACGCGAATGGTAGCAGTCGGCAGCGCCCTCCGACACCTGAGGTGACAACTGTGGAGAGGACATTGAGTTTGACTCTTGAAGAGCTGTACACCGGGACCAAAAAGAAGATGAAGATCAAGCGTAAGACTTTCGACGATAGTGGCAAAAGGAGCGTACAGGACAAGATTCTCGAGATGGACATTAAGCCCGGCCTGAAAGCGGGTAGCAAGATCAAGTTCAAGGGTGTCGGCGATCAAGAGGAGGGAGGAACGCAGGATTTACATTTCATCGTCAGCGAGGTTCGTCAGCCCCTGTTCGTGTGTATGGTCGGATTTCTAACTGTCAGTGTAGAAAGAGCATCCGTTGTTCAAGCGGGACGGTGACAATATCAGGGCAGAAGTCGAAATTGATCTCAAGGAGGCGCTTACAGGCTGGAAACGAACAATAGCAACTATTGATGGCAAACAAGTACCGGTGTCTGGTGGAGGGCCGACTCCGCCAGGCTACGAGACGACCTTTCCAAGCTTGGGCATGCCCAAAAGTAAGAAGCCAACGGAAAGGGGCGATTTCATTGTCAAGGTGAAGGTGAAATTTCCGACGAACTTAACACCGACGCAGAAGACCCGTTTGAAGGAGATCTTATAGACGCCGAAACTGGGGGGTTCTCATTGAAGGGGACTCCAGCGCTTCTGCAGGGTTTTTGGGCGCATAAGATAGTCGATGAAGGGCGGATAGTAAAGCAGCTTGGGTCTCTCTGCAAAAACAACTTGGATGAGGTGATCCGCGGTATTCGAACCTACCAGGCGTCTCAAATATTTACTCCAATCCTTGACACATATCCAAGGATTTAGCGTTGATCAAGGCGGCGAGACTTTTGTGGGACAGCAGGAGCAGCACCTGCGCTGCTGGTCCAGACAGACTGAAGTGCGTATGGAAGCTTAAGAGTCCTTCTCTCATGCCATTGTCAAGCATAACTGTAAATGTCAGAACTTTCAAAAGCGGTTGAGCATCATCCAATATGTGAGAGACTGGTATCAAGATCGTGACAACTAGTCAAACTCTTCACCCCACTCCCCGCCACCCAGCCCCAACGCCGAGGCCATCACGAGTTGAACATCCTCGAATAAAGCAACTCATGCCTCCCAACCCACAAATCCATCACCGGCACCACCTGCCCCGCATCCTCCACCCCTGTCTCCCACTCCCCCCTCACACAGCCCTCGATCCGCTCCCTCAACCACCCACCCGCCAGCACCCCTTGCGCCTGATACGGCCCGATCACGCACGCCCGCACCCCCGCGCTCAACACCGCCTTGGCATGATTAAACAGAAAAACGTACGCCGTCTGCGAGAGCGGAATCCCCATCGCCGCACAAACCAGCCCCCACAGCGGCGCAAAATGCCCGTTCGCGCCAAGGCCCGCGGCATCGGCGCCGGCGCCGGTAGCTTTCAGCAGCGCCGCGAACGCCACCAGCGCCCTCGCCGCCGCGCCACTTTCTCCATCGCACGCCGCAGGACGCAAGGCGCGGTCCCAGACGGTGAGCAGGGCGCGGCCCTGGGCGAGGCTAGCGCGGCGGGCGACGGCGCAGGGGGTGCTGGCGTCGAGGGCGTCGTCGAGGGCGGGGAGGCGGGTGGGGTCACGGTGGGCGGCGAGGAGGTAGGGGAGGGTTGTGGCGGCGAGGGTGGTGAGGGAGAGGTGGAGGAAGTGGTGGAAAGAGTGGGTGGGGGAGAGGGGCTTGTGGTGGTGGGCGAGGTAGGATTCTAGGCCGCTGGAGAAGGCGAAGGAGCCGAGGGGGAGGGCGGAGTCGGAGAGGAGGAGGAGGGCGTGGGTTGGTGTTGGTGTTGGTGTGGGTGGGAGGTGGTGAAGGGCTGGGGGTGTGTGTTAGTGAGGCTCTTGTTAAGGGTGCGGGTGAGGGTAGGGTGGGGCTGGGACGGACCGTTGTCGTTGTTGGGGTTTGGGTTGGCATTGAGGCCGTTGGGGAAGGTGTTGGGCTGATTTATGTGGTCGTTGGCATCTTGGGAGTGTGGGTGGGCAACAGCACTTGTGGTTTCAAGCTGATTTTGGTTGGAGTTGCAGCTCATCGACGCAGTGTCATCATGCTTGTAAACAGTAACTCAGCGTAGTACGAAGTACTCCGGTTTGGAATGATAAGTCCGAGCCGCTAGCCAGAATTCGGCCAAGCCTGCCCGAAAGATGATCGCTACTCATTGAAGCTTACAAAAAACACCTCCTCTAGCTCAAAATGAATTTTCAGAATAACTTCATCAGAACTGCACCAAATAAGCTCAAAATCTAGTCAGTAACTCTTCTCATTGCACTCTATAACTTGATATAGATCACAATGTCAGAATCTTTATGATCAGTAATGAGTATGCAATTCTTCTCTTTATCAAAGTATGTCACTCAATTAAAACATAAAGCAACTCAACTTCAGATCTTTATGAACTTAAAGATTAAGAAAGATAAGTTTAAAAAGATTCTTCAATAAATTTACATTAAATTCTTTATCAGATCTGTTCAGAACTTTGTGAAAAGAGTTTTAAATCAATTTAAAACAGCTTAAATTGTAGTTGATCTGAAAGTTCTATAATGAATTATGAATACAGTACAACACAACATTACAGTCACAAAAAACATTCTAAAAATCTTTATCAGCAGAAACTCTGCATTACAATTCTTTATTATCACAGAATATAGACACACACATATTTAAGCTTAAATGACAATAAATATGTTATCATTTTTAACAGCAGTGTTCTTTTCATTATTATTTAAAGAAAGAAGTATCATCACAGATCTTTTCATATTTAATAACTGTAAAATTATTATTAAATTCACTGACACTGCTTTCATTAATCACTGATGTACTTTCTCATCAGTTATATTATATAACTGTATTAACAGTCACATCTACATCACTGCAGATCAAAACATCATTGTTATTAAGATTGTAGCTGTTAAGCAACTGAAATTAAATAATTTGATGATGTATACATTCACAGTGACTGAAAAAGAGTCACTGCAGAGTAATATTAGATAAATTACATCTTTAAAAGTAAATAGCAAGATAATTATCATCATTTATGATGTCATTATGTATAATATATTGATACAAAGCATTAAAATGAAAGATCAGTGAGTTATAGTGACATATATACAGACAGAAAATTATAAGATTGAAGTTAAGAAGAACATTTTAATTAATTATGTAAAGTGACTGTGCAGCTTAAAATGAGTAGCAGAATCTATAATGATGAAATTTATAAATATAGAGCATGTCAATTTAACATTTCAAACTGAGTTAATTTGAGACTTTAAATACAAGAAGACAGAGTTATATGATTAAGTTTACTGTATTTAGAAGTGCTTTAAGTGTCATAAGTATGATTACATAAATGCTTAATGTAAAGATACTTAAAAATGCAGCATATATGTAAAGAGTCATAGATCTGAGAATTGCTTCTTTAAGAATTTAGAATTCAACATTAGAAAGTGTGTAAGCTGCAAAGACTTACACAAGATATGAGATAATAAATGTTTTGAGTTTTAGAAAGAGACAGTGTGCATATAGATGACATACAACATCAAGTAGACTCAGTGATGAGTATTAACTTAAATATTAATTATTAAACTTAAAGAAGTTACACTTTTAAAGACAGTTAACAGTGAAGTCAGTAAGATTGACATTAACAGTTATAGTAAAAGCATTAACAGTAGCAACAGTGACAATAGTGACAGCAGTGACAATATTAGTGAGAATGTGACAATATTAGTGAGAATGTGACATTTACATTATATATAATAATGAGTAATAATTATGAAATCATCAGCAGACTTTACTCAATAATATTTAAAATTCTTATAAGAATCTCATCAATCTTGACATCAGTTCTAAAGACATTCATCAATGAAAATGAAAAGCAATTGATATCATTTACAAAAATAATGATTACAGATGTAAATTGAATTTCTTTAAGATTAGTGAATGAAAATAGATTTAAAAGAATCACAATTAGATCTTTAAAAATGTGAAAGACAGATGCTGCAGTAAAGACAATAGTAAATTATTGAAGTATTAAATTCTTTAAGTGTCAGATGAATCTGAAGAGCAGTTAAATAACAGAAATTAAGAATGTCTTTAAGCAGAATTTAGTGAGCTTGTTATTCATCAGTTAAGATGACTTCACAATAAATGTTATGAATATAGAGACAGCATTAACTTTAAAGATTATAATGATAATAAAGTAATGTTGATACACTTAAACTTTATTATCTTACAGTATAACACAATAAAGTTAAAAGACAAGATTATGACATTTCTGCTTCAGAATTTCATCATATAAAACTACAATGTGCTGATCATTCAGAAGTCATGACACAATAAATACAACAATAATATTTATTATTTCTGCAAGAATTAATTTCATTTAATTTATTCAGAACTCACAGAAAAAGAATTAACTTAAGTTTATTTCTATATTAATTTATGACTGAACTGAGCAGACTGAACAGTTTAAATACATCTTAAAGATTTTATGACTCTGAAGATTCAGTACATTAAATATAGTCAGTTTAAGTGTTTATGCATTTACAATGTGTACAGAGAAGCAGTCAGAAAGAATATTACAGTAATTTTAAAGCAATTAAATGATTTATTAAAAAATAATTATTGACAATATATTATAGTGAGAGACTTCAATCTGTATCATTCAATATGAGAAGACTTGAGAATGAAGAAGAACTTATAGATAAAGCAATTAATATAAATAATAAATGAATAACAGCTCTTTCTGTTTTTATTGCAGAGCTCAGTCACATAAAAATCTTAATAAATGTACAGCATCATAGATCTGATGCTAAGCAGCTTAGACATTACTCAACAATTAATTAGTTGTGAAATACAACAATGATATTATAACTTTAATTATTACTTTATTGTCATTCATCTTCTGCTGTCTGCAGCAGAGATCACATTATGATTTTATTGATAGTGAGATAAAGTAGATATAAAGCTTTTATAATAGATTTTGATAGAACAGCTGTCAATGTTACTTCATAACTACAATGAACTCAACATAAAGCAATACATAACTGTCATTATAAAGACAATTTAAATCACAGTGAAGACAACAGTATCAATGTTAACTCTTAGTAAATGATTAAAGTCAGGATTTGATCTGAAAGCAAAAGAAATAATGAGAAATGTTAGATATATAACTCACAATAGCTGTGCTATTAGTGTGGTGCCACCTTTTAACAGGTTATGAGCCTGGGTTAGTGCGTGATAACTTGCATAAAGTGGTGCCTAGGCCACCTCTGCCGGTGGTTCAAGTCCATGGTGAGGGAGTAAGTCCAAAAGGTCGCGAGTTTGAACCGCCATCTGTGCGCACCCTTTACACCTGCGGGTCAGTTGCGGGCCGATCGCGGGTTAGGGAGAGTGTTAGATATATAACCCATGATAGCTGTGCTATTAGTGTGGTGCCACCTTTTAACAAGAAAAGTAAATAAAGCTTGTTATTGTTGATAAAGAGAGCAGAGCATACACATTTAAGAGATGTACTGTTAAGTTTATAATGAAAAAGAGAAGAAGCTGACAAAATTAATGAGAATGAGTTACAGAGAATGAATAGAGATGATCTTAAAGAATTCTCAGAAATTATAAAAATTAATAAAGTAAATCAAAAATTATGAAGTCATAAGTCAGACTTTCACTTCTGTTCTGAAATAAATGAAAAAATTGAAACTTACAGAACTGCAAAATAAGACAGAGTTACTTTAAACAATCTTTTTTTCAACTTTTTTAAAGATAAATCTTGATGACATTGCAGAATACAAATATTTTAAGCTGATATTCATGTCTTCAATTACAGAGATTAAATTAACAGAGATTATAATGTAAGCATTAAACAATAAGATATTAAAATTAAATAACATACTGAATTAAGTTTTACACTAAATATTACTGTAACTATTTTCATTGCTGTTCTCACTGTATAACTTGTGCCTAAACAGCAGAAGATATCTAAAAGTCTTTAAATATTTCATTACAGTGATGCTGCAGAAGTTCAATAAAGAAGATTATCAGTAATTTAAGATATATTAATTAATGACATTTCTGAACATTATAGATAAGGCTCTGAAGTTCATGATGACACACAGAATAAGTTACATGATAAAGATTTATTAATTGCTATTTAAAACACTGTTAAGAGATCAAAAGATTGTGTTTACAGAGCAGGCAATTTACACACTGCTGAAGCAGATTTATGAAGTATAAAAGTTAAGCACATTAATTACATCACTATTAATACTGAATGTATTAAAAGTCTTTAACAATATCTTTCACAAAAGATTACTTTACAATCTCTGAAAATGCTGTCTATCACTAAAGATAGTAAACTGAATAAAAGACTTTCTGAGAAAAAGAACATCAATAATAAAGCTGTTAAAATATGAATCAGAGAGCTTTGTCATTCATATAGATATATTTTAAAGCTTATCATTATTATTCATTTTATATCTATTCTATAATGCTGACATGCTGAATCTAATCAATGATTTACAGCTTTGAGTCACAGCAGCAAGTTGAATTGATGATGTAAACATTATAATGACAGAAAAGTCAGCAGAAAAGAACTGTATCATTTTGTATACAGTGTATAACTGCACAGAGCAATAAGCTTAAAGATATGTTTTTGTCTTTGTCTTAATTAAGTATAAGCTTATTCATTTTACAAACTGTTTCATAAGATATAATACAACAGTGAAGCTGATTCTAAATATATATACAGTATAGATATCATTAATGTACAGAGTGCTGAGAGTTATCTTGAATTTATATCTGAAATGAGATGTACATATACAATATATTTAGATTTGAGTCACAACAAGCTTTAAAGATTTAATGATGCTGACAGACTTTATATAAGATTTTAAATTTAAGAATTTACAAAAATTTTATGTAACAATGATGCTGTCACAGATTCTGTACTGCTGCTTAGCTTAATACAGTTTAGATAGTGAGCACAGAACAATTATACAATAAAAATGAATTCTTTAGAAATTGACAGCTATACAGTGATAAGTAGAAGTCATTATAATGAGAGTCTTTTACATAACAGTGAGCTCAGTACTGAACATAAAATTCTTTCTTTTTTTGATGAAATAGCAGTTAAAGAAGACACTGAGAAAGTTTATACTTCATATTGTTACTGCATCAATTTATACTTTAATGAAGAAAATCAGATCTGACTTTATAAAGAAGCTTTGCTGAAAAAGTTTATTAAAATGTTTATAGCTTTATTATAAGATGCAGACATGATTTTCATCAGAAGTTAACTTAAAATTTAGAATGCTCTGCATTGTATTATTATAATGAAATGATTTAACTATTTATATAAATAACAATGCAGATGAAGTTGTCTGCAGACATAATATCAACAAACTTTGTCAGAATTGAAAGATATTAAATATTTACATGAATGATAGTGACATTGAGAATCAGATAAGTGCAGTAGCAATGACATTAAAAAGAGATCTAAAATGTATGATGTATATAAGCATAAATAAAACATTCATAATGTATATGATGAAGCTATAGAGTCTGATCATGATGATAAGCATAATAAATGCAGTGAAAATAATGAAACTGAAGCTTTAAATAATGAATATATACACAGATAATTAAGCAGTAATTTAATTAGTCATTAAACTGAATATATAGTCAGATCAATATTTACTGCAGTGCATAATGAAAGAGATAAATAATCTATGAAGTTAAAAGATTTAGATATGAATCTGATAAATACTGATACATATAAAGATATCAAAAAATAAAGAAATAAACAGAATGATTAAGATAGCAGCTCAGATTAAAGATTTATATATTGAGAAAGAACAGATTACAGAGATTTGACATTTAATTGTTATCTGTAAAATAAAACTTTATTAGCAAGTAGTAAAAGAATGAGTCAATGACTGAAAGAATGAAATAGTGAGACAGATTACATTTAATATGAAGTAATAATTAGACAGAAAAATGTTAAATAAGTATATAGAACTTTACTGATTTATAAGTTTTCTTATTATTTAGTTATGTACAGAAAAAATTGACATAACTTATTATCTTTATATTATAGATTAAGCAGACTCTTCATGATGTTTATACAATCTGAGTATTCAGACTGTTCATTATGTGCTGATGAAATGTTTACAAATTTAGAATCTAAGAAAGAAACTATTAAGATGAATTAATGATATAAAAAAGATTTTATGAGACTCAGCATTAATTAAAGTGATCATTATACTTATGTTATAAAGCAATCTTCTGAGACAATTTTAAACTGTAAAAAAGACATCAGAAGATCTGACATTCTTAGATGTAGTTTAAAATAGAAAATTCAACAATTACACATTTCAGATTGTAGAAAAGACAATTAATTGTTTATAACAACATTTATTCTCTATTGATGACAGCTGAAGAAAGACATTAGCATTAGATTATAAGAAAAGAAGATTAGTAAGCATCAGAATTAAGAGAAACATGAAGAATTACAGAGAATAAAGTTAGAATTTGTATTAATTAGTTAGTTTATGAGGTGACAGTGATGATGACAGCAAGATGATAATGAGGGTGAGATCAGTATGTGCTAGCTGCTTGTAGTTACGCAGTGTATGGCAGCCTAGGCAGCCTCGGTCACCTATGAATCAATCAATCAATCAATCAATCAATCTCATTGAAGCTTGTATACTGCAAACATCTCTTCAGGGTCGACGTAATAATGCGAGGTTACAGCATGTGAGGTTGAATTTGTACTGGATACCATGGCAGGCAAGCGTCTTCTCGACGCCGCCTCTCTCTTCAATGCCTCTCGCGCCGTAGCCTCCAAGCACCTGGCCCTACGGAGCCAGCAATTGGATGTCTACAAGCGAACATCGTCTCTCGCCAAGGCTGTAAAGAACCAGACAGACCGAGTTACACTTACATTTCGAGCAGCTGCAGCACTCGCGGAGCGATTTGAGGGCCAGAGCGTCTCATATTCGACCCAGGCATCATCATCCTCGCAGGCACAGCCAAGTAGTAGAAATCCTCCTGTACCCAGCAATGCGAGCGTCGAAGGCAGTGGGAAATTGCAGAAGACAAAGCAGGGGTTAGAGCAAGATCACTTCTACGAAAAGTCAAAAGGCAATGCCACAGCCGATTCCGTACCAGATGGAATGCTGGGAGTGAGGCAAGAGAAGGCCGACAGATATCCGTTAGCAGATGGAACTATACCATCAGCAGGATCTGACATAGGTCTCTCCAAACGAGGTAGAGATGTTCATTACTATAAGCAACAGTCCGCTCCGGCGAAGGAGCTTTTGAGAGAAGAGAAGCAAGGCTCGGAACCAGATCTACAACCGAGATCATCTGGGAGAACAAGCATACCTGAGCCTGCAGATAGTAGCTCTTCATTACCAGGTGAAGAAGCGAAGAAGCTGCAAAGGCAGGCGGAGTTCCAAATACCATCGCGCTCTGCCGAACCGCCATCAGCAGAATCATCAAGCGGAGATGCTGCAGAGTTGGGCATAGGTCAGGACAAGGACGTCTTCTACAAACCATCAACCACTGCCACCCCAGTGCTTTCAGCGTTACCTAGAGTCAAAGTACCCAAGGTTACGGAGGATACTCAGGGGAGCGACGAGCATGTGCAAGACAAGGGGATCGATCAAGATGTTTTCTATTCGGCATCACGAGCTCAAGCTCGAGCTGTACCCAGCGCACAGGCAGTACCCGAACAAGATCAGGCCTCGACGGAAATGTTTTCAGAATTGTTTCATAGCCCCAGGGTCGCTAGAATGCTAAATGGACAGAGGGTCAATCGCGAGTCAGCGAAAGGGCTAAGGATGCAGGCCGCGAAAGATACGCCTGTTGAGCAGAGTAACTTGAGTCAAGGCAAAGATCAGGATACCTTCAATGTACGAACGTCCGAGCAGAAAGACCCTGGAGAAGTCAAGCAGCCCGTGTCCGAGTCTTCGTCACGTATGGAATCAGGCGATGAGGAAATGCATAAATTAGCTGCAGATATGGCAAGAGACGTAGAGAAATCATCATATCAAGATCCACAGGTGAGCGTATATCTGGCACATCGAGGAGTCTTACTGATTTGCGCTGACAGGCGTCGCCCAGGTTTCAGCGGCAATAATGTCGAAGCCAGCCAATCCATCTTACCAGATGCATGAGTCTCGAGTGCCATCATCGCGCTTTGGCAGGCTATGGCAGTATGGTGGATTGGCTACGTCAATGGCACTCGGCGCAGTGGGTGAGAGCTTCCGTCGTGCTACTGGGAGCAGTGATGTTGCTAGTGGATCCTTGATGCTCAGTCCTGCGAACATGGAAAGGCTTGTTGCCAAGCTTTCTCGAATGCGAGGGGCAGCGCTAAAGCTTGGACAAATGATGAGCTTTCAGGGTTCGTCGAAACCTTTCCAATTCGGAATAAGCTGCTAATTTGGTCCCAGATTCCAAGATGTTGCCCGCACCCATACATGATGTCCTACAACGCGTGCAAGACAGCGCCGATTACATGCCTGCCTCTCAGCGCAACCAGGTCTTATCCAGCAACCTTGGAGAGAATTGGCGGAATCTTTTCGAACCCTTTGAGGAGATGCCTATGGCTGCTGCATCAATTGGACAAGTCCACGGTGCTGTTCTCAAATCTACGGGTCAACGTGTAGCTGTCAAAGTTCAATATCCTGGCGTCGCCAACTCGATCGATTCCGACCTCAGCAATCTTTCCATCTTACTCACGGCATCCCGACTCCTACCAAAAGGCCTCTACCTCGAGAAAACCATCGCCAACGCACGCACCGAGCTGGCCTGGGAATGCGACTACATCCGCGAAGCCGATTGCGGCAAACGCTTCAAGGACCTCCTCCGAGACGAGCAGGACACCTTCCTCGTCCCCACCATCATCGACGAAGCATCCGGCCCCCAAGTCCTCACCATGGAGCGCATGGAAGGCGTCGGCGTGACCAAGGCTCCCAACCTCACACAAGACCAACGCAATTGGATCGGCACGCAAATCCTCCGCCTCTGCCTGCGCGAGATCACCGAATTCAAGTTCATGCAGACGGACCCCAACTGGACCAACTTCCTCTTCAACGCCACCACGCACAAGCTCGAGCTCCTCGACTTCGGCGCCTCACGCGCCTACCCCAGCGAGTTCATGGACCCCTACATCCGCATCCTGCGCGCCGCCGCCCGCAACGACCGCGACGCTTGCCGCGACCTGTCCGTGCAGCTTGGATACCTCACTGGCTTCGAGTCGTCCGCTATGCTGAAGGCCCACGTCAGCTCCGTCGTCACCCTCGCTGAGCCGTTTGGCGATTCCGCGCCTGAGGTTTATGATTTTCGCGATCAGACTATCACGGAGCGTGTCAAGGGGCTTATTCCGGTCATGATTAGAGAGAGGTTGGCGCCGCCGCCGGAGGAGACGTATAGCTTGCATCGGAAACTGAGTGGGGCGTTTTTGCTGTGTGCTAGGCTTGGTAGCAGGGTTATGTGCAGGGAGATGTTTGCAAAGGCGATGGAGAAGGCGAATGTACTTTAGATTTCGAATACCAGTTTTAGTTCTAGACACACGTTGAGCTACGAATCGTTTGGGTACATCATGGAAAGATTTCTGCAGTGGCTGCGCTGCGTATGAACTCCTGATGAACTTGTCGGAGTTCAAATTTGTTCGAGCAGTTTACGATGATACGTCATCGGCCAAAAAGCTACGTACAAACATCCCACGTTCTGCGCCACCTCACCTGCTAATCCCCTTCACCGTCCCCTTCGGCGTCGCCTTCACCGACGACTTCGGCGTCCAGCTCATCCTCAACCCCGAAGACCCCACCCCCACCCCCTTCGCACCCCCACCCTCCCCACCTCCCCCACCAGCACCGACCCCCGCACTCCCCACCCGCCCCCACAACCTCCTCCCCGCCGGCGTCAACCCGCCCTCAACGCGCGGACTACTCGCGAACCGCGGCACTGGCGTCCTGACCTCCGCCTCGCGCTTGACCAGCCTCTTCGTGCGCGCAACGCGCTCGACCAGCCGATGATGCAGGTCCTCGCGCCGGCTCTGCGCCCTGATACGGAAGGGATTAACCGAGCCGTCGCCGGCGGCGGTGCCGAAGAGGAAGTGGTGGTCGTCGAGGGTGCTGCTGGGTGAGGGTTCGTCGTCGTCGACGTAGGCGTAGCCGTTGACGCGGGGCGTTTCGGTGCCGGAGAGGCCGGGCTCCGAGGCGGTGGGGCGGGGGTGGCCGGATAGGGCGTCGTTGATGGCGGTGAGGGTGGGGGAGGGGGGGATTTGGGAGGGAGAGGGGTCGGGTGGGGGGAGGCGGGTGTTGTGGTAGAGGACGGCTTTGGGCGGGGCGCGGGAGGTTTCTTCGGCGCGTTGCTGCACCGTCTGCGTGTGGTCTTCGATGGAGTCGGGGGCGAACATGAATTCGTTGTCGGGTTTGGAGCGCCATGTTTCGGGCATGGCTTTGCGCTCGTCTGGGTCTGGGATGACGGTGGAGATGGTGAGTTGTTGTTCTTGGTCCTGTCCTCCTACGGCGTTGGGGGTTGGTGTGGGTTTCGAGGTCAGGAGGCGTTGGGAGCGTTGGGATTGCGCAATCTGTCTCGCGGAGGGGATCTTGTTGCCCGCCCACATCCAGGCATATTTCTCGGCCCGCTTGAGGTTCTGCTTATCGAGCAGCTTGTAGAAACTCTCGTTGTCTTCGCTCGTGTATTTTGTTTGGAACGCGGTGAGGCTCATGTTCGTGTCGATTTCGTCGCCGTCCCGGTCGGTGGCTGTGGTCGTGGAAGAAATCTCAGATCCCGCCACTGACATTGGTGTCTCTCCTCCCCATCCCCTCGGTGTTTGGCTGCCTCTGCCGACCATTGGTGTCAAGCTGGTTCCTCTTCTTCCTCGGACTCTTCGGCCGTCTGGGCCGGGCGTCATGACTTGTCGCAATCTCTTCCCTGCACTCGCGATCCAGGCCTCGTCCTGTGAGTCGAGCGCATCGAGATACTCCTGCTGTGATTCTGTTTCGACAAGGCCGGGAAAGAAGTCGCGAGCTATGATCTGAGATATTGCGGATGTGTATGCGTCTTCGTCTAGGACCTTTTGTGGTCTCTTGATCCGCTTTGGTCGTGGTGGAGGGGGCATGAGTGCTGTGTCGGAGGAGCGTTTCGCCAGTGCTTGTGAGGCTGATGATGTTACCTCCATGTTGAGGGTTGGCTGAGACTTTATTCGAAGAGCTTGTAGTAGAATCGAGGTAAGAGTTCAACGTAAGGCGCTGCAAGTCTAAGGTACTGTAGGTACGTCGGAAGATTATTGCGTAAGCAGAGACTAAGTGCGGCTCATTGCAGATCTCCCGAAGCCACACAAGCTACCATGCAGTATCAAAGGAATCAACACCAAGCCACTAAAACATCGCAAGTATCACCGCATACTGAACTTCATTTCACTTATTACCATGATAGCATCGCAATATATCTAGATCAAATCTGTCCTTACTATGGCAAGGATACGTTTCTCACATTTACGGCATCAAACCTCCAGCACTCCAAAACAGCAAAAGTTCAGATTCCCAATGAGGGAATCCTATGAAAACCTCGAGGTTTTGCTCCGCCGTATACGGTTCCCCTCAACCTAGGAAACTCGACTCGATTCGCCCCATGTGTATCGTATGCGATCTGCCCTGGCGACTTACTTCCCCATCATGCGTTGGCTACCAATACACCCGTCTTGCCATGATGGGTGCCTTCTTCTGTTGCCCCTACCCCTACCTGCACATAGGGTCTTCTCTTGCCGGCATCAACAGCAAACTACTTTGAAATCCACCTTTCGCTTTGCTGCATCATCACCGCTTTAAGAAGGACTTCGGATCCCCAGCTTTCTGCCAAATTCGAAATAAATGTCGGATTTTGGTTTGAGATTTCCGCGGGTTTCGAACCCGTTGCTGAACGTGTTGAAATTGCCGTTAGGCCACCGAGGTTTGTCGACGGATTGGAAGGCGCTATTGAGGTATATATGCTTCAAAGGTGAATCAGGGACTTTCCCCAGTTTTGTAGGCAGAAAAATTGGGGATTCAATCCCCAACCTATGCCCAGCACTACCAATTCCTTGCATCGTAAGTGCCTAGAGCCAAAGACACTTACCTCCTGTACCTTATACCATTCAGGAGATATCTATCCTCTACAACGCCTTGTCTCCATACCTCACCCAACGCTCCCACCCCGCCGTCGTGAGCTCAATTGGCGCTTTAAACACTGATACAAACACCACGCGCTTAGCGCGCTTCTCTCCACCCCACCCCCATCGCCTTGGTACCTGACGTAAAAGCACAGCCCCCCATCAACGACCAACCCACGACCACAACCCCACCATGAACGAACCCTTACCGTCCGCCATCAACCCTCCCAAGCCCCCCGCCCCAAAACGCACCCCCCCCCCCACCATCACCACCGCCGCCCACCAAAAAACGCACACCCTCATCCACCCCGCACCCTGGCTCTACCTGCGCCTCGAACTGTACGGCCCGACGACCACCGCCGACGAACTCGACGCCCTGACGGCACGCACCTACCTGACGTCCGCGCTCTCGCAGTTTCTCGGCCTGACGGGCGCCGCGATCCCCGTCGACATCCTGCATCTGCGCGGCCGGGAGGTGTGGGTGCGGGTGGCGCGCGGGGACGGGAGCGCGGTGGTCGCGGCCGTGAGTGGGTGGGTGGGCGGCGGAGGCGGAGGCGGTGCGGGGCAAGGGAGTGCTGTTGGGTGGAGGGTGCGGGGGAGGGGTGCGTGGTTGGGGGGGTTGGTGGGTGGGGATGGGGGGGATTTGTTTGGGGAGTGAAGTGAAGTGAGGGATGGAGGTCGATTGCGGCATCCGGTGGTGGTGGAGATGAGGGGGGAGGGAGGTAAGAGTTAGGTATACGGGGTGAGGGGAGATCTGGGGAACGATCGATTCGAGGTCTTGGGTTCGTTTGTTTTTGTTCTGCTTGGTGGCTGGTGATTCTATGTTTACAGCTATTTTACATAGAAGTGAAACTGACAGACAGACAGATGAACAACCTCCAGCTCTGGGTGACGGATGTACGCCTCACCGCAACCGGAGACATAACGCCAAACGCGATGATGGCCTGGGCCGGGATTGCTGGGATAATCCAAATGGCCAGGAACGCTGCTTCCTTCAGCTGTAATATACCTCGACGAGAAATAACCCCTGAGATGTGGCGGACTACATCATGGATGACATGAGAGAGTTTTGCGCGTACGCCTGTGGAGTGGTGGTGGTTACTAAACGCGTACGCTTGGGGTGGATGGAGTGGACTTACCATGGGCTTGATGTCGGGATGTGGTACAGCGTCGAACTTGTGGTATTCCAGTTTGAGTTCTGGACCGATGTTGATATAGGCGCCCTTGTTCTCGGTACTGTCGCAGTACTTGGGTGCGGAGAAGACTGAGGTGCCGTCAGCACGACGTCGGAAGCAATGACGGCGAGGGGGGAGTTACCTGTGATGCACCGTCCGTCATGCTCTACCTCGTAACCCTCCATCCTAACCTCGTGACTCCGTATAATGGCCTCCAACCCGTTGTTTTCGCAGAATCTCTTGGTGACATCCGGTCCGAATTGCATGCCGACGCCCCGTTTGCTCGGTCCTCTCCCAGGTGTGGATTGCGGATCGGTCCAGAGCATTTCCATCATCAATCCTTGCTGTCCGGGCTGCCTCTGGATGTGCCTGTTCAACTTGCGGATATCGTCGAGCGAGGTCTTGTCGTCGGAGAACAAGCCACCGTGTAGCGTGAGGTACTTCTTGCCTATCAGTGTCGCTAGCGGTAGCGCCGAGAAGCTCTCCGAAAACAGCTTGAAGACGCGCTCGTTGTATTTCGCTTTACACTCGCCTTCGAAGCCGTAGACCCGATTCATGTCGTCCGTTTCGTGGTTCCCACGATTTAAGAAGAAGCCGTCGGGACGTAACCACTTGTACGCGTACAGAAGCAGGGCGATCTCGGTAGACCAAGACCCTCGGTCGACGAAATCACCGTTGAAGAGGTAGTAGTGTGATGCGGACGGGAAGCCGTTTAGTCGGAAAATCTCAAGGAGGTCAAAGTACTGGCCATGTGTATCACCGCAGACGGTCAAGTTCTTGCCCTGGTCGACCTCCAACTCCACCATGGTGGGCTCGTCATAGACGATATTTCGGACGGCTTGTATGATCTGGAAGACGTATTTCCGGTGTAACTTCTTCCCGTTCTTGAATCTAGTGATCATATCGTCTATAAATTCTTGCGTCATCTCTTTCTCCAGCTTAGCTCCATCATAGTTCGAATCCACTGCCATCGAGTCTATATCCAGTCCCTCGAACGCGGACGGAGGATCTCCAACTTCAATCGCTTTCAGAAACTCTATCCGTCGTACGATCTTCTCACATTCGGCAAGCTTGAGCTTCGCATCTTTGTTGTTGGGCTCCTTCTTCACTACCGTCTTGAAGTCTCTAAGCGCTTCTCGAGAGTGGAGTATGGCTGTGTTTGCCGTTGCCCTTCGGTAGTAAGCCTGTCGCCAGAATTCAGTACTCCGATCAAGGAGGCCCATGAGGTAAGGTCGTTTACCTTGACGTATTCTGGATCTAGCTCGATGGCTTTCGTGGCGTCAGCGACTGCGTACCCATACGACTCTAGCTTGATGTTTGCCTAAACATAGGGTTAGCTGATTGCAGGTAGAAGAAAGTGCTGTCTTCTTGGCACCTGAGCACGATTGCAGTAGAACGAGGGATCTTGGCCATTTGCTTCTATTGCCTGAGTGTAGAAATCCACTGCTGTCGGCCAGTCATGCGCTGCGAATGCCTTGTTGCCCTTCTGCTTCAGGGCAGTTGCTGCCTCCGCCGTCATGTTTGGCGAGTATTCCTGATGTGCTAGATTTCAAAGAGTAAATAACAAAGATTGCGGTATAGAGTACGATATCGGCCGAGCATTTACTTGTGATCTCAAATCATTCGTTGAGTTATTGCAAAGATTATGTATAGGCGTTGCTGCTCCAGATAATCTATCAATTTCTAGACGAACCGATCTACATACGAAGCTAGGCTGCATTCGGGCACAGATTGTGCTTCGTCCCACCCCACCAACGTTACACCCTGAGGAGCGCTTCATAAACCCATCATACCTCCCCCCATCCCCCGAGCAGTCAAACCACCCGTCCCGTCATCTACCAAACCAACTCAACCAACCCAACCCACAATGGCAAGCCCCAACTTCGTCCCCACCAGCCAAGCCCGCAATCTCCGCGCCTGCATGGTCTGTTCCATCATCCAGCTCCACTCCGTAAGTCTCGTCCCTCCTCGCCCTCCTCAAACCCAGCCCATCACCGACTAACCCCGCCCCTGATGGAAATCCAGCGCTTCCTCAAAGAAGGCTGCCCGAACTGCGAAGACTTCCTCCGGCTGGCCAACGCCCCGGACGCGATCCAGGAATGCACGTCGCAGGTGTACGAGGGCCTCATCACGCTGGCGGACGCGGCGCAGAGCTGGGTCGCGAGGTGGCAGCGCTTGGATGGTTATGTGCCGGGCGTGTATGCCGTCAAGGTCGTGGGCATGGTGAGTGGGTCGGATTGTGGGGGCTCTGGCTTGCGGCTGGGCTGGGCTGGGCTTCGTGGGGGTGAATTCACGCTGATGCCGGAGATGTAGTTGCCGGAAGACGTGGTGCAGAATGTTGAGGATGCTGGAGTGCGGTATATCCCGTAAGTCGGTTCGGTTCGAGCGATCGTAGGGCTGGTTGTTGACCCCGGTGTAGGAGGGATGGAAGCGCGACACATGATGATACCTGATATATGGGCGCGGTTTTGGGGGATGATGTTATTGAAGCGATGCATGGTAAAGGCGTTCAGTGTCAGAATGAAGCGGCGTTCAGGGAGCAGTGGTGGTAGGGTTTACAACTAGGTTCACCTACGGAGTTACATGTACAACTACATACGTGGATTTAACACAAAAGCTAGAGGCTATATGCTTGGGTATAGTAACTTCTAATAACTTCAGGAGCGCCTTATGAGTGTAGTGAAGGTCCTCGCTGCGCCCAAGACTGCAGGCTGCCTGAGGCATTGGCCTTACAGCGTCCAAAGAGCGGCGAAGACAGCGAAGACAAACGTCATGCCGCTGATGCCAGCTTTTGCTGCATCGCTCAAGAAAAATGCCGCGCCCGGAAAACTACAAGTGATAGCCCCGGAAGGATCCCGAACCCCATAACTCCATTCCAAGCCCTTTCTTCGCAGCGGACAAGCAAACCCTAGCGCCGCAGGGCAGCTTTGTATTAGCGTGTAGCAGAGGTCTTGACAAGGCAAGACTTCTTTGTATGGACCCGGTTTGACGTTCGTGTCAATGAGAGGATTGCGTGACGAATTCATGTACACTGTGCTCTGGTTCCAAGGGCTGAAGGATGGGTCTGAAGACGCTGAGGGTGAGGTGCCGTTGATGAAGTCTTGGGCAACGTTCCTGGGTTGGAGATAAGTCATGTTGGAAGAGAAATCGTAGCAACGCGGGATGGTAACGGCGCAGAGCCAAGTCTTGTACGCAGCAGCGCAGTCGTCACAGTTCCTGGCAAGCGAGTACTGCGCCGAGCTCGAGGTGTTGCATGGGATCTGTTGCAATGAATATGAGAAGTTTTGCGATAGGTTCCTAGCATTGTCGTCGTAGAGTTTCTTCAGATCTTCAATGTTAGGGAAGGTTTTAGGGTTGGAGGGAACCGCATAGGCGACTTCAGAGCAGTACGGAAGATCGAAAAGAAGCTGGCAGTTGCCGTCTAGGGGAATGGGTTAGTTCGATCTACTCGTGTAAGGATATATCAAGAAGTACCAGATTTGGTGGAGAAATTCATGGCTTTCCAAACCTTCCCTCCACCGCCCACAACACCTTCACCTGCGTGTGTTAGGTTACCATCCATCGCGAGAAACCCATAGTACGTGGAGCTGCCGTTGAGACTCTTGATGTGGAATTGTTCCTTGGGCTTGCTACCGGGACCTCTGGTCGTCATCCCAAGGTCAACTCGGCTGGTGTTTTGTCCGTTCTTGTTGGCCACAATCTGCGCGTTGTGCCTTAAACCACAGTAGGAATTCTCGAGACCCTTGATTGCAGAATCGTTTTCATTGTGTGCAAACATGCCGAACGGTGGAGGTGTAGTCATCCATTTTGAATACAAGGGATCATCAGGGTTTGCTTGTGTCATATTACTTGTGACCAACAACGCGGAGTCTGTGTCACTGTCGATAAAGAAGATGTTTTGGTGTTCTGATGCGTATGAGTGATATGGCGCATCAATAGAAGCAGCTACCTCATAGTTCCAGATGCCAACGAAATCTGTATTATTTGGGGCCGCCACGCCGATATAGACCGCAGCCGTAGCATTGACAGTAAGGTTGCCGAATCCTCCCTGGACGGGAACCTGTTGCTGGGCCGAATCCTTTACGTCGGGCCCTCCTGGCCGCTGATTCCTGTCCGACAGAGAGACGTACATTTCCAGCTGTGGTGGTGGTCCAATAGGGTCTGTAGAGTTGGCCGATGGCTGGAGACAGGTGTTCAAGGTAACGTACAAAGTTCTCACTCCAGTGCTTAAAGCTTGTCGTCTGCTCAACTCTGTTCTCCGTTGGTCGGCCTGAGGTAGATGCCAATCCTCCCCCTCCACAGGAATCCGCGAGTCATTGTCGTCGGCCGCGTTGCGTTTCCAACCATCCGGTGAAAGCACTCCAGTTGGTGTTGGTAAAAGAGAGCCCCATAAGGTTTCGTTGGGAAATACCCAGTATTGTTTCTCTCCTGGCTGGATATTTCTAGGCCGGGCGGCGTTGTTGCCCAGTATAGTGATCTCGGGCGATGCCCTCCCAATGATGCCCCGATCTATCCCTGCAAATTCCGGCTCGTAATCACTCGATCCTTCACTCTGTTGCCAGCCTAAGTTGTTGGACTGATCTATCTCTATCCGCAAGTTCGGTAGTAATGGGTGATTATGATCCTCGTGTGTTATCGAGCCGGTTTCGGTAGCATGTGCGAGTTGCAGATTGAAGAGCGCAAGGTATCCGATAAAAAAGGTCAAAGAGGGAGCGAGGCAGGTTGTAAAGCGCGACTGATTTTCTGACAGCTTGAAGGGCTGCATCGAGGAAGGACGTCAGAGAGACGAGCTGGCTCAGCGGCGTTCCCAAGCCCTTTGTGCTGATGCGCTGAGCTACAGAACATGTGCTTTGAAGCCTCGCCGTTGACAGTAACGTCTATAGCACACATACTCGCACAAGTGACTGTTGAATGACCGTTGGTATACGAGCTTTTCTTTCTCGGATGGCCACCGTCGAAGTCGAAGTCGCTTCTGTCCTTAATTGACCAAGTGCTGATTGCTATGAGTCTCGGCGACTTGTCTGATTGGCTAGCTTACTCATTCACAACTTACAGCCCTACAACACCCAAATCCACCTAGGTAAGGTGAAGGTTAGCCCGAATCCGTTTAGAAATCTCATGATTCAAGGTTGTAGTGATGGAAATTTTTGGGTTGAGGTTGGCACCGATTGCATCAGACAAATGGCATTGATATAAGTGCCTCATATCCGACCTTCATCAACGGATTGCACACACTGAAGTTAAAAGTCACGGTATGTGAGATACTGACCTTGCGATGTAATTCGATTCCCCCGGGACTGGAGTAACGATTCTGTGGCACTGTTGAATAGGTAGAGAAAAGGGGCATGGGCGGTAAGTCCGAGCTTGGCCTGCGAATTTTGAAGGGAAGGAGGAATTAATGCAGTGAGAAGAGACCCTAGCAAGGAATCTCCACACCAGTATGCATGATTATCCGGACGCTGGCGGAAGAAGGAGGCATTTGCTTGAGCTGCTTATTCGTATTGTAGTCCAATGTGTCGTACACAGAACGAACAATTCTCCTAAGACACCAGCATGCCAAAGCCATCCACAACGCAACACCACACAGTACAACAGACCGAACCTGCATACCATGCCGATTATCCCTTCCCAGCTACCGAGACCGTGAACACTGATACGCCCAGATATTACAAAGAAGCAGAACGTTCTCCTCTTTCCCGCACTCGTGAGTATTCATTCGTCGTCGCTTTGCAATCCACTATCGCCACCGTTAGGAAAAGAGTCTCGATTGAAGGTGAGTTTGAGCTTCTGGCCCGGACCAGCCGACGAAGTCATTGGAGTGCCGACGCCCGAAGCCGCAGCCGTAGATTGGCCGTCTGCGACCGAGGAGCCTGGATCGTCAAAGTCCTGGAGTTGGGGATGACCCTCCGTCTCTTGTTTGAGTCTGGCGACACAGGCGGCCTATTGAATGATCTGATTAGTATGCGAATCCAACTACCACTAGATTAGGGGCTGAGAACAAACCTCGATGACGTTGGCGTCGTGGAACAGCATGCTAGTGTCTTCGTTGTAGATTCGCGCGTTGTTGCACAGCAGACGGATGTCATCTCGGAACTCTTTCAAACTCTGGTACTCTTCTTTATTGATCTTTTTCTTGAGGTTATCCATAGATATTGGATTCGTGATGACGAGATAGTAGTCGGGGTATTGGAGCTTTGGCACAAGCTTGATAAAGGGATCGATGATTCCACGCATCGGAGGGCCATCTTCATCATCCGAGGGTTCACCGGGAATCTCAGCCTCAAGATCCATAAGATGTTGATAGACACGGTTGAGGATCTTCTGAAGGAGTGTTCGCTCTGTTGCACTCAGAGTTTCCACGGCCTTGGATTGCCGACCCCCCCGTTTGCGCTTGGCTGCCGGAACATCTTCGATGACATCCTCGGCTTTCCGCTTCTGCGAGTTAGGCTTCCGACCACGTTTTTTAGGCATGGGTACTTCGGAGCTCTCTCGAGATGGGTCCGGAGAGCTGTCCATCCCGTTCGCTTTTTTGAATCTCTTGTCCTTGTTGGCGCTCCGCTTGGCCATTTTGGCTTCGCGTCGTGCTACGGCAGCTTCGATGGAATCTTCATCGTCGTCAACCGCCATGAGCCACTGCTCTTCGGTGAGACCATCGTCATATTTCACACGTGTCCTCTCTCGGGCACCACGTCCTGCGATTTCCTCAATCTCCTCCGCTACAGGGTTATCGTCTTGGAGGTAGATGTCCGGAAGCTCTGACTCGTCCATTAGACGTGGCAATCTCTTATTCGGGCCATAGTCCGGATCCTTTGCACGCTCCTCATCCATCTTGTGGAACAAAACAAGTTCCTCGTCCGATCGAGCCATGATGGCGTTGAGGTCGTCGTCATCCATTTCCTCTTGTTCGGCCAACTGCTCGGCAGCTTCGGCGCTGTCAAGCAGCGTCCTGAGCATAGCATCCCGTTCTTCGTTGGTAGACTTGTTATCGAACTTTCCAGCCTGGATCACTTTGCCGTCCATGTCAAGCTTATATTGAGCTCGCTCCAAGATCTTCTCTTCCACCGAGTTCGAGCTTATCAATCGCAGGATCCTAACTTCGTTCTTCTGTCCTATACGATGAGCACGATCTTGGGCCTGAAGATCCTGGTGGGGATTCCAGTCAGAGTCAAAAATCACAACGGTGTCTGCTGTTTGCAGGTTGAGACCGAGACCTCCGGCACGGGTAGATAATAGGAAACAGAAGTATGGTGAGTTGGGGGCGTTGAACAGTCTCAGTAGTTCCGACCGATCGTCTGACTTAGTTGAACCGTCAAGACGCAAGTATTGCATACCTCGAAGCCGGAGGAAATCTTCCATGATATTCATAATCTGCGTCATTTGGAAGAACATAAGTATCCGATGACCAGAAGCCTTGAATTTGGGTAGAATTCGATCCAAAAGCTCAAATTTGCCTGCGGTCCGCCACAGCAAATCATTGCTGATCTTGCCCGGATTCATTTGGTCCTCCACCTCTCCAAACACAAATGGATGGTTGCAGAGCTTTCGCAACTGCATAAGCATGTTGCTGAGGCCCCGCATGCCAGTCTTGCCACCTTTGCCATCGCTGACAGACATCTTGTTGTACGTCACTAGTTGCTTGTATAACTTCGCCTGGAGCGCAGAAAATCTGCACTTGATGACTCGTTCCTGCTTATCAGGCAAATCTTTCTCAACATCTTTCTTCAGGCGACGGAGGAGGAACGGTCTGAGAACCTTGTGCAACCGGCGAATGACGAGTAGTTGCTCTTCTTCGGTCAACTCCATCTTGTCTTGACCACCGGTATTTGCGAACGGCGTATTGAACCATTCGTCAAATGATTTGACGGACTTGAAGATCGTAGGAAGTACGAAATTCAAGAGAGCCCACAGTTCAGGCAGGTTATTCTGAAGCGGGGTACCCGTCAAGATGAGACGGTATCGACTTGTATAGTACTGAGTAAGGGTGTTGCTGAGCTTGGAGTTGGCGTTCTTCATACGATGCCCTTCGTCAACGATCATGTGCACCCATTTGACTTTGCCCAGAATGGGTCGATCCTTGATAATGTACTCAAAGGTAGTAAGGAGGACCTGGAAGTTGCCCCATCGTATCTGCTGCTGTTGCTGCTTCCGAGCATTTGGTGGGCCTTTGTAGATGACTCTTGACACGGACGGCGCCCATTTCTCGAATTCGAGGTTCCAATTCGTAAGGGTACTCAACGGAACAATAACCAAGAAAGGTCCATTCTGTTTCTTCTTTTCGATGAGATAAGTAATCAAACTGATGGTTTGGATAGTCTTGCCAAGCCCCATCTCGTCTGCCAATATACCGTTGAGGTTGTTGTTATATAACGATATCATCCACTGCAAACCCTTGATTTGGTACTCTTTCAACGTTCCTCCAACAAGTACGTTGGGTTGCGCTTTGACCTCCTCTTTAATACGATGGGCAACTTGATAGTAATCGACCTTAGGACCCCCTTCCTCGTCGTCCTCATCCTCATCGGGCTCTTCTTCGGCGGGATAATCATCATCCCCATAGCGTTCTGCGGCAGAGCGCTGCTGCTGCTTTACAGATGCTGCTAGTTGACTTAAGAAGCCGTTGGTCTGTTTCAGTAGATGAGAGATGCGGGAGTCCTTCGCTTGGCCTAGGAGCTTGAGATAGGTCTCCTCGTCATTGGCTTTCAGTGCCTGAAGACGTTGTTTGGCTGTTCTCTCGACCCGTTTCTGCTCTTCTTTCTCGATATGTTGATGGTGTTGCAGCATCATGCGCCCGAATTTCTGACTTCTGTTCCTTTGAGCAGTCTGGACATTATGGATTTCGCGTCCGTGACTTAGTATTGTGAGAAGACGGTCGTTTTGCTTCTTCTTTTCTTTCTCTTCTCTGGCATCCCTTTGCTGCTTCTCCAGTTTTTCAGTGATGCGCGCTTCGCGGAGAGACTGTTTCTTCATCCGTCTAAACATCGTCCGATTAGCGGTTGAGGCAAGCGTATCACATCTGACAACCTGTCGGCTTATATCTTGACGCAGAGCGCGCTGTTTGGGTAGGAGACATAACATTTTGTATTCTATCAAGGCTTTGAGTTTGAGTGATTGGTCACCGTTGGGCGTGTCGCTTTTGCTTGTATCCCAAACGGCCAGATTCGCCGGTAGCTTCTCGAGTTCGGATTTCCGTGACATGATGCGGTTATAGATAATACGTTCTCGATCCTCTCGCACACGATCAACGTCAACACCAGAAGGCATTATGCTTGGTATTATGGGCCTTCTGATTCGCTTCCCATGATCTCCGTAACTTATGGTGGATGGTAAATGCTCGTGAGGCGGCCTGAAGGAGTCGTACCATGACCGCGGTTTTGGGGATCTCGTATCTTCCCTAGCTGGACTGCTTCGAGCTTGGGCCGCGTGCTGAATGATCTGATCAGCGGTTGCAACAGCTTGAGCTGCTGAGGGAGGTCGTTTGGCTTGCTGCGATGCAAAAAGTTGTTGTTGGACGTTTGGGGGTATAGCAAGATTTTTAGATAGTAGTTTGAATGCTAAGATTTGATTCCGAAGCATTGACAGTTGTTCGGAGCTGAAACTGGGACTCCCAGTTGAGGACGATTTGCCGGATTGCGCAGCAGAAGTTGCGCCAGCCGCAACAGTCGATGGCTGTGTCGACGCAGACGAACCGGCACCGGTGGGAGATTGCTGACTTGAGGAGTTGGAGGGAATCGAAGTTTGTGGAATACGTCCTGCGACAAAACGTCAACAAGGTAAATGTGGGTTGCTGCTGCGAATGAAAATTACCATTGATGCCATTTGTTGCTGCTTGTGTTATTCCTCCATTTTGCTGCTGTTGCTGGTGGCGATGCTGCGCTTGTTGTTGTTGCTGTGCTTGTTGTTGTTGCTGCGCTTGTTGTTGTTGCTGAACATATGCCTGCCTTTGCCGGGCAAGATGTTGTTGGTGGGAGATAGCTGTGAGAAGATTATGCGCTTTCAGAAATTCGGGATCATCTTGGCGGACACCTTGTTCTTTCATCTGCTTGAACTTCTAAATAGACATCAGTGACTGCATTGTGAGAAGACTTTATTATCAGGTGAAGTGGGACTTCGAAGTTGTGACTGACCTGATACACCTCTTGTACATGTTGCTGAGTGAGGTTGGGAGGGAGGGACACGCCGCCCTGGGGTAGGGCGGGCGCACTCTGAACAGAGGTCATGGCGTAGCAGAAGTTCCTCTAATGGCTGTATACTTTGCTCCACCGTGAATCGTCACCAATGACATGCGCCAAAGCTTGGACGACCAGATGGATGCGCAGCCGCGGTGAGTGAATAGTAAGGCTCCAGAGGGGACGTGTTGAGACCGAAGCGGAGGTGACCAAAGATGAAATCCACTTTGTTGTGTAACCCGTTGAGCAGGGCTTGGGAGTTGATGGAAGCGGGCCTGGGTCTCCCAAGGTCGGGGAGAGTTGAGGTAATGACAGGAGGTGCGTCAGTTCTAAAGGCAAAGTAACACTTTAGAAGTAAGACCGATATAAGCGCTGAAGGACCCAGTGGGTCTGTCGGGCGCCTATCAACGCGTCAAAAGGTACGTGTTGACAATTTCGATAGGGCTGGATGGTAATGGGATGGGGGGGTCGCGGATCTCTAAATGCTTCCGGTCGGTCACTACTGAGCCTGTGCGGTGAGTGAGAGGAAGAGCGATGGCAAGCTTTGGTTCGCTAAAACAAAGGGTCACGTGTTTGCTGATCTACGACCCATTACTAAGCGACCAAGGGAGTAGGTACTTCGTACCAAAGGTAAGGTACAGTACTACGTCAAAAGTCTTCGCGAGCGGGGCTCCCCCACCACAACTCCCATTATTATATTATGTATAACTTTTCAACCACATACTGAAGAGTCTTGTAGTTTTGTATAGTGATTAATATTATATAGTACTTAAAATTCTCAATCTCAGTTTCTAATTAATACTGAGTGTATCAACTCTTCATCTCAATAACTGAATTTACTCTCAATTTCATGCTTCTTATTAATGTAGTTAATAAGTTCTCACTAAGTCTTAATCAGACTTTCTTTAAGATCTTAAATAAGACTGTCTGAATCTTCTTATTGTCATCATGTACTTATTCTATATTGAGACAGACTTTGTAGATTATTTTCTTTAGATGAAATCAGAGATGTTTAATAGAATTTAGATCAGAGCTGTAAAATGATCATTTTATAAGAGAAATGTCATGCTCTTTAAGTCACAGCTTTGCAGCATCAGCATTATGAATTGAGACATTGTTGTGCATAAAAATCAGATTAAGAATTTAGATTTTAAGCAGATTGTTGTTTAAAATCTTAATATAGAACTTTGCTGAATACTCATTCTTCTTAATTAATGAATTTCTTTTCATTTTATTCAATTCTGATCTTTCATCTTCTCAGAAAGCTCTTCACATCATTACAGACATGTTTTTATTCTTAGAAACAGTCTGAATATTTTTCTTCTTTTATTTATTCATTAAAATGCAGAACATTCACTTTCTACTTTTGTCTATGTTTCACTTTACAGAACACTCATTCATTCAAATCATTTTTATTCAGTCATCATGAATTCAATTCTTTCATTTCTTCACTCAGACAAGTCTATTGACTGCATTCTTCTTTCATAGAAATGAACACTTCTTTGTAAGTTAATTGATGAGTTCATACTTCTTGAATATTCAATATATCATTGACTTTAAAAAATTGATCCTCATCATCTTGATAAGCTCTCAATAGATGATCTTGAGCTTGATCTGAGCTGTGCATATGATATATTGTTGTTTATGAATAAAACAACACTTTAAACAGTCACTTTGAGGCTTACTGACATCATGATTAAATAGAGAAGTCTGGGAAATTGTTGATCTAATAGTTGATTTGAGCATCAAAAACTCCTTCTGAATTTCTGCAGTGCTCACATCCCTGGAACTGTGATCCACAATTAGTTCACATTCATATGGGGTCAATTCCTTATGATGAAGGGAATTGCCCGATATGGGCGTCAATGGGGTGCGTGGCATGGCTGTGGATGGGGGGGGAAGACAGTGAGTTCATAATTGATCATGTTGCGAAAGGGTAATTTCGGCTAATTCGCGAAGACTTTTGACGCGGTACTGTACAGCACTCGTACGTTAGTTATACAGAGTTCCCGTCTACGTTATGGCGAATTCTCTTTAATTCTTTCAAGAGGACACGAAAGACTACTGTGGAAGCCCGTGGTGATATTGAGGACACGAGCCTGGGCAATTTCCGGGACCTTGAAGTTTGCATGGATTGCTGGCGTGGTGACCACAACACTACGGGAGTGTACCAAGTGAAATTGCAGTGACTAATGCCCGAGGAAGACATGCTTTGTTTAAGTCTCATCATCAGACTCCCTGCAATAACATTCAGGGCAGTTTGGAGTGCTCCCTCAACCGGCCACCAAAACGCCCAGTGCCCCGGAACATGACCTTCGGGATCAGGGGGTATGCCGTAGTAAATCACACTCGAAACCTCCATCAGCAGAAAATCATACACTTCGTAAACCCGCATTCCATACTTTGGCCCCGTCCGGGCCTAAGCGTAGTGTGATGTGCCCAGCGAGCTCCTCTTGATAGGTGGCGGTGGAGGTGGCTTCTTTGACCGTGACGGAGGAGGTGGCGGTGGTGCCTTCTTTCCATTCGATACACCTGCGTGCAGGGTCGTCGAGCTGGCCGTCCTGGAAGGAAGGCTACCATGAGATGTAGCCGGGGAAGCGGACCTTGCACCGTAAGACCTATCTGGACTGCTATTGCTGTTGAATGCCGATTCATCCGATGGATCTCCGAAGCCATCATTATGGGCAAATCCTTTCGTGGGGCGAAGTTGCATACGGTAAGAAGGATTTGAAAGTGAGTCGCTGGTTACACGTGAAAGACGGGAGAAAGCCACTGGAGAAATATCCCGGTGGAGAGAGCTAGGGCCTTCGAAGGTTGTGGACCTATTGAAGACTGGTCGAGCGGAAGACTCCACACTTGCGACGTCGCGATACTGGGATTGTGCTGGGTGATGATAGGAAGATACGGCACGGTTCGAGCGAATAGATGGGCGGGTGTCAGGTGGCGGCATGGAAGGCTCCTCTTCAACTGTGTTGTACCGGTCACTATAAGAATGAGCAGTATTCGATCTAGGTCGAAGGGTGCGGCGATTCTCGCCGTCAGGGTTCGGGTCCTGTCTGCAATAAATCTCAGCAGGTACACTTCACATGCTGAATGCGAAACTCACCGGGCAGGCCAGTCCCGCTTTAACTGCATGAGGATTTCGCGACAGCGGTCATAGTAGCTAAGCTCGGCGTCAAGGAAGGCTCCCAAATCAACTACACTCTCGGACTCGGCTTCTTTGATATCCTGCATCCGCCTATAGACGTCCTCGCTCGACTCCTCATACTTCGCCTTTTGTGAACGCAGCTCCTCTTCAACTCGGAAGTCCTCTTTTTTGGCTTTCTGCATCTTAGCAAGCGAAGCATCGTAAGCAAGACGCCGGCTCTCGAGCTTCTTGCGAGCAGCCTGTCGTGCATCAGCATCATAGTATGGTGTAACAGGAGTAGCCTAATTACTTGGTATTCTTTAAGCTGCGCGAGGGACCGCTCTAGCGACTCAAGCCAGCTTGCAGTCGCATTGGCCACATAAGTCTCCTGAATCCGTGCAATCCGTTCCTCTGTACGTCCCATGCCTTGAATCTGGATCAGCTTCTGTTGTTGGTATCCTTGCGAATAAAGAATCATTTGGGAGCGCACTGATCAGACACTGCCCAAACTCAGAGTCGTTCTCGAAGTCTTCGCCATGATTGACCATGGTTGATCCCAGATATGCTACCGGCAATGTCTTCTCTCTATCTTCGCCTTCGTTTCGCTTCGACAACGTCTTGACATAGATGGTCATGGACTTTTGCAGCCGCTCCATGCCTGCAGACTGTTAGCGGCCGGGCGGGGGAGGCGTTGGACAACTGGCTGCTCTTAAAGCACATGCCTTCATGCCGGAGAGCCATTTCCACCTCCAATGCCTTGAAGTCGTCTGAAACGTTGGTCTTGACCTCCCCGCCCATCCTCTCGCCAGCCCATTGCTTGAATCGATCCAGTTTCTTGTTGACGTTCATCTTGACCTGCGCCGTAAGGTGGAACTGGGCGTCGGAGAGAATGTCAATGTAAAAAATTCCGGTACGAGTCAAAGCAATCGTCAATTGCAGTAAACAAGAATAAGTTTAGGATCTGACCGCAGAACCTCAGATATGGGTGGGACCTCCTGATAGTTCTGAGGTTTGTAAGGTAGCGATGAAGCCGAACGATCGACAACTGTTGTAATACTAAGAGCGAGCGTGGATATATCAAGGAAAAGAGCCTGCTTTCCTCACTTGACTTCTGAAGGTGCAGCGATCGGCTTTGTTGGGTTCACACAAGGTTATTGCACGGAAGGAATGGCCATACAACCTGGGGAACTATGCGCTAATTTTCAAGCCAACCATGGATTGGTCGAAGTTTCCTTATTCCAGCAATGGAAGTGATGCTCAACGAAGAAAGAAATCCTGCTCACAAAGTCAAGGGCAAGCTACCTATGTATGATCGATGGTGAGAAGCGTTTGTTTCGACTTGCGTTTATTGATCGTGTCCCCAGGCATTCTGTGCATCGACAATAGATGGACAGCTTCGCGGCTGGTTCTCTTCAAGACCATCACGTCACATACTGTACCAAGTTCATCTCAGAGGAAGGCTTTCTGTGCTGGCTTCAACCATGACTAGAGAATTATTGGGTTGGCGCCTCCATGTGGAGCGATAACCAAGACGCAGCAATGGCGCGAGGATCCAAAGAGCATTGGGGGCCCTCATACTTGCACTGGGGATTTTACTTGCCGTGTCGAATTATTTTTAGTAATTGCCTCGACACAGTACGACAGGAGCACAGAACTATGACTCAACCGGAGCATAGGATCACCAACTTCCTCAAGCACAGTGATAAGGAAACTTTGGAATCGGAGTTTTGATTGAGGAGTTGTAAGGTACAAAGTGGCAATGTGCAACCTAGCTCCTGCAGACGACCCTGGCTTCCATTTCAAGTGCAGAAAATGACCATCTAATCCTTCGTCTTCTGAGTACCACGCAATAGACCAGTCCTCCTGGCAGCAATGAGACCAGCCTTTTGACCTTGTACAGCGTAACGGGATATGGTCGAGGCTTTACCGATATGCTGGTGATTACCACCACCGTGAGGCTACAAGCACCACAAAGTCAGCAACTAGGAATGGAGTTGGTGTGGGCAATTGGTACTGACATGGTCAACGGGGTTCATGGCAACACCACGAGTCTTGGGCCATGAGTTGCGCTTAACAGCGAACTTATGCTTGGCACGTGATGCCTCTACAATGAGTCGTCAGTAGGCCAATCTCTCAAAGTCCGTTACTCGAGGATGGTTACATACTCATCAAGGGCTTGTCCGTTCGTCCTCCACCCGCAACTATACCGATCATGCCCCGTGCCGAGCTCTTGATGACTTTTTTGGCGCCGCTTGGTAGCTTCACTCGTGTCTTGCCCTCATCTGGGTTGTGTCCGATCACGGTCACATAGTTACCTGAGGTCCGTCCTAGGGCGCCCCTGTCCCCAGCCTTTTCCTCGACGTTGCTTATCACGGTACCCTCCGGCACGACCCCAAGGGGCAAGACGTTCCCGACGGTCAGTGTGGCGTTCTTTCCGGCATAGATGAACTGTCCAGTGTACATTCCTTCGTTGGCTATGAACGTCTCGGTGTGCAGCTTGAATCGGTAGGGATCGCGGAAGACAACTTTGGCAAGTGGCGCGCCACGACCTGGGTCATGGATAATATCTCTCACTACTCCACGAATGTAACCATGTCGTTCTGCGTAGTCGAGGGTTCTAAATCGTGCGGGTGCTTTATTCAGGCGGGTGTGGGCAGCTGGTGGAATAGTCAGTCATCCTCGTCATCCATTCCCGAGTCGGTGTTGGGTGCTCACTGAAGATCGAGCCACGACCCTTCCTTTGATTTCGGATGACGCGACCTGAGAATCAAATGGCCATCAGCAGTTCTCCTCCAAGTAAATGTACGACAAATCTTGGAATAGTGCAATACCCATTGTGAACTGAGCGCTTATCCTTGGAATGCGCTGGGACTTGACTGATGATGTTGTCTACCTAGGGGCTCAATATTCGCTTTGTGGGCTAAACTTCGATGGTCTCGCTTAGCTGCCTACTTTAGGACTAGACCACGGTACAGGCTATCACACCAATCGTCACACAAATCCCTCTTCCTTCCATGCTGCAACGTCGCAAAGCTGCGTATGTTTAGACGTGAAGCCCTATGCTAATTTTTCCCAAATTCAAAGGCGGTGGAAATAATGAAGTTACAGCACTCGATTGATCGGGTGAAGAAGATCAGGTATCCTACTATACGTGGTCTCGACGCTCAACTCGTTCGTTCAAACCTCTTCAGAGGGTCGCACTTGGCCAGACACCGATGATTCTAATCTTCAGACGCTCATCTTGGGCGACCTGTAGTAAGAAAGTTCAAGACGTCCTTGCAAGGAGGCGGTGATCAATCGTCGCCACTTGGATATGTAAGAGTTTCTTGTCACGACGTATATACTTTATCTTCTCCGGCAGCGAATTTCTTTCCAAGCCAGCTCCTAGAATATATCTGAAGCTCTGTCTGTCATACGCAGTTGGTTTTTGTCAGTTCGCTATCGGTTCGTGCTGTGTTTTGATACATCATCTAAGATAACGATGATCCAACTCCATCAAATCTGTTCTCCACTATTTTTCCATTGACCATTCACGTTGGTTTTAGTTGGTCGTGTGGACTATTGGCCGTGAAGATCTTGTGTGCATAGTGAATCGAAAGCTGACCTTGCATGGGTTCGAATACCATCAACTACTTTTGGCCGTGATGGCCAGAGTGGAGTCAGAAAATAACTGCAACTCAACTGACTTTGGATGAAGGAGAAACGAGCGCGAAACTGACATGCAACACTGGGTGCTATCGGACATTGCGATATGCTCCATGGTCGCGCCCCTGGAACGCAGCACCAGCTACGCCAGACAGCCGAGGTTTACCGGTCGGGGAGGTGATGGCTGTGTTAGAGAATACGGAGTATATCCCTTATCGGAGATTGCTTTGGACTTCCAGGTGCTGCAAGAGCACTATCCAATGCATAAGGCGTTTGATAAACCGTTACCCCTTCAGGGCAGAAAGGTCGAAGTCGATGTGACGGCTTTCAGCGCTGCAGAAGATAGCATCAGGGTCGCATATTCGGGCCGATCCCGGTCATGTTTGACCAAGTTGGACGTTTCCCTCAACTCGCGTTCGTGGTGTTCCTCACTACATCCTCAATTCGACCCATCAACTTGACCGAAGCTTCCAAGAGAGGCCGCTGAAGAGCTACTCAGAGATAGTATTGATGGCTGTTAAGTGAGACTTTCACTGTTCAGGGAAGCCCCTTCTGTGCCATATGTAATAGACGAATTATCCGCGAATCAATCGCGCTTGTCGTAGCTCCGTAGACGTCCAGTCTGCACACATCGACTTTCCCATGCTGTAAATCCGCCTAGCCGACACCAGACCCAACGCTTGAGAAGATGTCTTCGTCAGACCTCTCTTCGCTCTCCTCCTTGCCATCCACAGACAACGAAGAGGATATCAATTCGACTGTCGGAGACGGTAGCCTTGACCGGTTTTTGAAGAATGGCACCAATCACAACACGGATTCCGCGGGGCGTCCGTCAAGCCAGCGGAAGCGGACAGCATCACCGCCTCATGAATACGTCCTGGCGGACAATCCAGACATCGCTGTGAGTCCGAACGCGTTTACGACACTTCCCTGGTACTCTTTTCGCTGTTCGTAAGCTAATCCCGTAACTGTACAGTTTATAGTGATGTTTCGCTCACGCTTCAACGATGTCTTTCCCAAATCCCTACCACAATATGGCCCACACGATATTGAGAACGGTGTTGTGAACTCTGTCCCTGGGGAGCAAGTGGAAAGATTACTCTGCGCGCTGCTAGGACTGGTTTTGAACCGTAAGAAAGATGTAGAGTGAGTCTTTATGTGTCCCTAGGAGCCAGCAGTCGTCCTTTGCAACCAACGACAGCTCTGTCCAGGCGGTATAATTCGAGTAGTCATGCTAACCTGAGGTCACTGTGAAGGAGAGGACATCATCAGCGGGCATTGGAGGAAGCCGTCCACGCCCACGAAAACCAATGGCCACCTTCATGGAATCTCGCTAACCCCCTACATGGCGGTAAAAGCTTCAACACAATGGATCCCGCAAGCAGAGTATGTCCTAATTATCCTTCGATACCCTCACAGAGACGCAACACAACTGATATCAACGCTATAGCTCACTCTTCTCAAAGCCCTAATCCTTTGGTCGCTTCACTCCTCCGAGGCTGTCTTGGCAGTCATCAAGGAATCTTATAAGCAACAGCGACATGACGATGACCTGAACCAGCCTCTATCCGTCCAACCGTGGGGTCGAGATGGTGATAAGAGGCGATACTGGCTCGTTGAGGGGCAGGACGATACACACTTCAGGTTATACCGCGAGAGTAATCCGGTCTTGAAGCATAATACTTGGAGAAGCGTCGCCGGCAGTATAGACGAGCTCAAGGGGGCTGCAGAGAAGTTGGGTGAGGACGGTAGTCAAGCTGCAAGAAGACTCAAGGAGAGGATCTTGCTCGCTATCCCAAGGTTTGAAGCGTCGGAAGAGGTATGTTCTCTCTGGTCTTCTTATGCAGGCTGTTACTAAGATACTTTATAGAAACGGAAACGGCGTGATTATCGTAACGCCCGCAAAGCACAGTTCACCCGGCCAGAACCGGGTTTCTCGCTATACGAGGGACGTACGCGAGGTAAACGAATGAGATATACATTCTCTGACGAAGACGAGGATGGCTCAGACGCAACCTCTGCTCGTCGCTCTACTCGAAATTCTGGCATCAATACTCCCGCGGAGGCCAGTGGGCCAATTTTCACAGCTAGCGGTAGGCAGGTCAAGGCTAGGACCCGCGGCGCTTACGGCGAAACGTTGTTGAGTACTCAGACTACTAGCAAACTATCTCTTACTGATGGGGGACTAGAGACGGGGGATGATGGCCAGGAGCAACCCCACGCTAATGGTCGATTGAGGCGCTCTGGGCTCAGGAAGGAAGTTGATGGCTGCATTAAGGGTGGCAACCACATTCCGGGCTACAACTCCGTGGACGAGATGGGAAGTGAGTCCAGTGAAGGCGAATGGGACGGAGGCGACGATGACGACGACGTGGACGAACCCGTGATTGATGACGACGAGGCTGATGATGAAGATATGAGTGAAGGAGACGGTGCTACAGAGGACGGCGGCGTTGCATACGAGTCTGGACGGAGTCTGGTCGTGCAGCTCAGGTATCACAATAAAGGCGACCTGAAAACCAACGGTCATATCGAGAAGTCAGAATCGTCAGAAACAGGGAGCCCACACCTAACGACGATCTCGGAACCTAAACAAGAAGCAACTACTAACAGACCAGCCATCATACCAACAGTCAACTCAGCCGCAGACACGATGAGGGCGAGTCCTACCATACTTGATGCGATCCAGGTGCTACCTCAACCAATCCTGCAAGACGAGACTCCTCGGGCAGGTCAGTGACTGGCAGCAGGAACTAGCATGAGACTGGCATGAGTCTGGCTCACTAAACCGAGCTGACTCTCGGCTACTGCGGATGCTGGCTAGGGATTTGGATCAAGGTTCGAGTTTATGGTGTTACCTCTAGATGAGTTTTTGAACTCTCCAGTATTTGTATGTCTTACCATGACCTTATCCGAACTATTGGGAGCAAGGGTTCTTCCGGCATATAAGCATCTGCGTCTGGAGCTATCTGGTACAATCCACAGACGGCACATTGATGCTGTAGAGAACGTCCGCAGCGATATAGAAGATGGGCAGTAGAGTGAGTGGCCATGTCCAAACCTCTGCCGGGAATGCTTGGGAGTTTTCATGAGTAAATGGACGCACAAACCCATCATGACAATCGATCACCAATCTTTAACAGGGACAAATATTGTACACTCGACTGAACCACCAACCTCACGCTCCAACAAACGCCTTCCATGCCTCAAGCTAAGCAGATAACCCACCCTCTCCACATACACAGCCCCAACGCCGATCAATCCCCACTCGGATTCGAAAACTGGCCCGTGTAATACTACTCAATCGCATCAGACCAAGCCCCACACACATCCTCTACTAAGCCCCAACAATCAAACGAAACAGGGAAAAACTCACCTCCCCAATCTCGCCCGCAAACCTCTCACTCTCACTCATCCCCACCGCCGCCGTCCGCGCATCCCTCTCGGCCGGAATCTCCCAATTGTTCACCCCCCACCACCAGCGCCGGATGCGACTCCCCACATTCGCGCCGCTGAACTTGGCCGTGCGGTTCCAGAAGCGCCAGCCCTGCAGCGCGAGCGTCCAGAACGTGCCTTGGAGGAGGGGGAGGAGAACCTGTTTCCCGGCGGAAAGGGCGAGCTCGTCAGTTTTTCTCCCAACGGTAGATCTTTTCACGCCACGGCAACAGCAGACGTAGTGACGAAGGGAATATGTGATTGTGTGGTGTAGTATATATACACGCATAAGTACTTCGGCCGCCAATTGAGAGTAAGAGTCAAGCGGCGAGTTAATCGGTCGGAAATCAGCAACAACGCACCTGATCCCGGACCGTGATCCACGCCACTCGCACCCCCGACTCGGCCCCCTGCAGACTGGCTAGGTAGCTCTGCTCGAAGCGCAAGTCCGGAAGGGGAGGCAGTGCATTGCGCCTCCGCGGGATGGGCTTGATGGCCGAGGAGGGGATGCTGGTGCTGCTTTTGGCGGACTCGGAGACGGTGACAGGTATTTTGCGGGAGGCGGCCGTCGAGGGGTTGATGTCGTGGTGGGGGGAGGGGCTGCGGTTTATGGAGGCGCTTTGTAGGGTTGAGGCGAGTTCGAGGGCTGGGGAGGGCATTGTGGGGTTTTGTTTGGGTTGGGGTGGGTGGGGTGAAAGGGGCGGTGGGTGCGAGTGGTTGGAGGTGGTTTGTTCGGTATGGTCTGGTTAAGAGATGACGATTTTTCGGATCAAAGATCTTGCGGAGAGAAACCTCTTGATGGGTTAGCGGACAATACCTTGATGATGCCTGCCAAGCATCATGATAAGTAAAGATGAAAGAAACAGCTCTTCACCACAAATCAAGCTCAGCCTCCTTGGACCTTACCTAAAGTCCTTATTCCTGAATTTTTGATCCTTCCTGAAATCCTTCAGCTGGCTGTCAAAAGCATTGTTATCGTAACAAAAGCTCCAGACACTCGACAACAAAGACATACATCATGGTGCTCGACAACGACACGAGAGGATGGATTATGAGCTGCGTCAGTGGTACAGGTATGATACAAAATCCCTGATTATAGGAGATTGGCTCATCTTCCTGCAGCTTGCGTAGTGGGTGCAAGTATCATATGCGTCGACTTGATCATCAGGCATATACCTGGCAAGCGGAACTTTAGAGTCCAGGACAGCAATCCGTTCTTATCCTCGTCGCTGAGTCTAAGCTTTGGCGTCATGGTAGGTGGCTTCCGTTTTGTCTGAGAGGTGGTGCTCATGCGGGAATAGCTCTTCTCCTCGCTCTACGGCATACTCCCTGAGGCCAAGAGCTACTTGATCAAGGGCGGGCTTTCTCCTCAGGCAGCGGCTTATACATTAGTCGGATGCTTTCTCGCTGGTGTAATTGGGATACAGATCGTATCACGTTGCCTTCATCACTACATCCCTTCGCATGTTGTCGATTGCGATCATACTCATGAGGAGCATAAACACGACGAAGTAGGACACGCTCCCAATGACCATGAGCAATCAAATGGCAATGTCGATGAGGATACGCCTCTATTGTCAAATGACTCCTCTACCAAACGCAATAAAGCCCCAATTTCAAGGTCTTCTACCTTCGAGACAAGAATCAAACCGGATGCACCTACCCTTATTGGTCTTTCGCGAAGGCCCTCTTTACAGACTCGACTGACTACGACAGTCTCGACCTTGGTGAGTGGTGGTAAAGCTTCTTGCGATGAGGGCGGGCCTTGCTACGGTTATTCGGACCGCTGCGGACAGGAGTGTTTCAAAGCCCTTAGTCGCAGTCCGACCAGGCTACGGAGGCTCTCTATATCTAGGCACAGTCGTCGGCATACTCTTTTACGAAGTTCAACCACCCCCTCGTCTCAATCGACGCAGGCTTCCCTCGCGGGCCTAGGAGAAGAATCACACAGCCACTCAATGGACCCTAGTACTCGCCGGCAAGCCAAGAGCCATGCACACGCCCCAGCCCGCGGCCGTTCGGACTACGAGGGCGAGCTTAGAAGCTCCGAAAGCATGGACGCCGACTTAGAAGGCGGCAAACATGAACGCGGCATATCCTCTATTTCAGCCGCGCCTCCGCCGCACGATCCCGCTCGAGCTCACCACCACCACGTCCCAACCAACGCCTTCTTATCCATCGGTCTCCAAACGTCCATCGCCATCGCTTTACACAAACTTCCCGAAGGCTTCATCACCTTCGCGACCAACCACGCTAACCCGGATCTCGGCTTCGCCGTCTTTCTAGCCCTCTTCATCCACAACATCACGGAAGGATTCGCGATGGCGCTACCGTTGTACCTTGCCCTCGGCAGCAGACTGAAAGCCATGCTGTGGAGCTCCTTGCTCGGTGGCATCAGCCAGCCTCTCGGCGCCGGGGTCGCGGCAATATGGTTCAAAGTCGCCGGTCGAAGCAACTTGGCGCCCGGGGAGAGGGCGTACGGAGGCATGTTTGCCGTTACCGCTGGCATCATGACCAGCGTCGCGCTGCAGCTGTTTACCGAAAGCTTGAGCTTGACGCATAATCGGAATCTCTGCGTTGCGTTTGCGTTTCTGGGTATGGGCATTCTTGGACTTAGCTTTGCTTTGACGGCAGAATAGACGGAATAGAAGTATAGATTGGCATGGGTGGTTCTTTGGAGCGGTGTTGGATCAAGTTTTGGCCTTGACTTCTCTGGGTGGTAGCACTGATTGCAGCCAACGCTACGACTGGCATCACCGGCGCGGTTGGATTACAGCCAGATGCATCGGATCTTGGGCTTCATGAGGTACGACGCGTCTGTATATATGTGTAACTAGCCAGCAATCGAGCCCAAAACTTTTCTCAGAATGATTGGAGGTTCAGTTTGTCCGTTATCCAGGTTATCGTCTGACCATGAGCTATGTCTTCGCAGCCCTAAATCCCTACCATGATTATCTGAGGTATTTATACCAAAACATTCTTTCCCCACATCCAACCCTCAAAGACTAGATCCGGTATATCACATCAAACATCTCACAAGTATACCAGTAGAACCCCCAGGACACTTTCCCAGGTCCTACATGACTCAGCAACCAAGCAATTTCTCCAGTTCACAGCCGTGCCGTGCGCGAAGCTTTGCGGCAATAAGGTACGAAGTACTGTAAGTAAGATTATCTTCAAAAGCAATCCCTCTCATTTATTCCAATCCCCAAAACTTTAACAAGATCAAAGAGAGAAGAGAAAGCCGCCATCAAGAACCCTCAATCCGTCCAGCTCTCGTCACCTCAACCAAGGTAATTTCGTACCGTGGTCTTCTTCTATAAATGGGGATGGCCCTACTGTACACCGCACCGCACTGCCCCGCCACAGGCACGCTTGGTGAACCAACAGCGTCTTTACCAGTGAAGATCCGCTCCCCGGAAAAGTGACCCAGCCTCATCCCTTATGTACAAGTAAAGTAATAATAAATATGCTTCCTCTCACATCAACGGACGCCGCACTGCACTGCACCGCACTCCATTCTCCATCACCCACACCGCCCTTCCCTTCACTTCAGCGGCAAGCGTAAGCACGGCTGTGCATCCCGTCTCAGACACCAATCCTCTACCAGTCACCTAAGGTAATTTGTACCTAACCTCCCCAACTCATGTCACCAAGAGGCACAGTTCACTATCCTACTGCTCTCATTCGTTCGTCCGCCTTGCCTGCGACGTGTTGGAGAGGAGAGAGAGCGAGGACGCGTCTGTTACTGGACGATGGGGTTTGGGGTTGGTCTCGCTGCAAGGTTTACTGTACGGTATCTTATTATATCCTTGCTCCTACAGGTATACTTGTGAAGCACCCTGATGCTTTGGTTTCAGCCTTGCGTCAGAGGCCAGCTGGTCTGTAATTAGAGCATTGGGCGTGGGCGTTGGAGCGTTGGTTGGGGCCGGGAATGGCTGCCTTGCCTTACCTGGCCTCCCACCCTGGCGCTGGCGGCTGGCTCATATAGGGCGATTTCGTCTCTGTCGTATATGAACGCTGTCCTGTTGTTACCGCGAAAAGAAATCAATCAAACTCGTATCTTATCCACGTTTCCTGAGACTTCGTCGTCGTACGTATATTGTTCTATTGAAGTGTATCGTGATCGAATCCAACTGCAGATCGAGAAAACGAGAGAGCTTTCCGGTTGCCTCCTCTACAGCCGATAACTTGTAAAAGCTTTCGGAAGCAAGAGCAGTCATGAATATCGTCGCTTTAGTCCTCCGCGCTCTCCAAGTACGCTCTCGCCCTCTCCCTCTCGCGTCTCCCCCGCACATCTACCGTCGCTGACAAACGCTCCTTGGTCCGGACAGCTCATCTTCTGCGCCGTCGTCCTTGGCCTCTCCATCACGCTGATAAAAGGCCAAGTCTTCGGTTCGGCCCCTTCGCAAACCGACTTCAGCGCCTTCGCGGGCGGATGGGGCATGCTGGCCGCACTGGTCGGCATCCTCGCGACGACCGTCCTCGGCATGCTGGAGGGGATCCCAATGTTGGTTTTGGATACATTGGCGACGTTGTTTCTTCTGGCTGCTGGGATCGTTAGTTCCACCACTCACTCTCTCTCTCTTTCCTCCTGCGCCACACTTGATTTGGGCTGGACTGAACGGGTTTTGTTCTAGGCGATGGCTGTCACGCTCCGCGTCCACAAGTGCACAACGATGTGGTTCACGAGTAGCAATCCGCTCATCAATGGCGGTTTGTTACATTATTGGGGTCTCATCGATCTTGAGGGCCAGTGTCATAAGGCACAGGCGGATACTGCGTTCTTATTCTTCGCTTTCGCTGCGTTCGTCGGCACTACGGTGTTGTCTGGGATGGCGGGCCGGAGGAAAGGAATGCGAGGGGGAGCGGTTGTGTAGAGAGTCTGCGTGTTTGTTTGTTCGAAGAACAAAGCGAGAGTTGAGCCAGTCACCACACGTGATGTTCTGGTCGGTCCCGTCTACTTGAAGTCGGTTCCCCTCACCGCTGCCAGGATGAGGATAGCCGAGTGTTTTCGTAACTGAGCGCATCTGATGAAGTTAATTTGCGAGCCTCCTTCTTGAATATGAGTACTTTCTTTACAAAGGACCGCAATCCTTGTCGCTGCTGTAATGATATAATCCCCAGTCCGGTGACTGTCAATCGCCTGGGATCGAAATTCGCGTATACATGTGTGACTTTGCCGGTTCTTTGTACAACAAGACCTTCGGCATTTCTGCTGCAGTATACGCCGACTGTAAGCCGATGGTCCTCAAGGGTATATAACCTCCACCCTGGGAACTGCAACGGTAGACGAAACCCGCATCTCGCTCAAGCTAGTACGCTGGAGGCTGGTCACGTTTTGTTCTCCCGCAATTCTGACCACATCCTATCGATTACCTGAAAGACAGCGGTGACTGCCTTCATGACTCCGTCCTCGATCCCGTGACTCCCAAATCGTTGCTGGATCTTATCCGGATGCCAGCGGACTCGCTCAGGCTTCAGAATACCCAACAGGTCGGCACCAGCATTGTCGGCCAAAGGCGCCCGACGGAAAAAGGTCTCAACCAATTCCTTATCCTTATCCATGTCCTTCCAACCCCCTGACTCGACAGGCCACAACACTCTATTCTTAAGACCGAAGCCGTTTTTCTCCCCGCTACGGCCAGCATCAACATCCGCATTCCTCAACTTCTCCCACCCCCCTAGATACGCCCTCCACATCTCCCTCCACTTTACCCTCCCCCTCCTCTCCTCCCCTCTCTTCAAACTCTCTTCCACCACCCTCTCAAACCCCCTCCTCTCACTCTCCATCCTCCTACCCTCCTCCTCCCACTCCCTCCGTCTCGCTCTCGCCGCCTCCCTGCGGGTCCTCTCCTCGATCACATATCCATGGCTCTTATCCCACATCCTCGCCCGCACGAAAGTCGTATATTCCTCGTCCGTCATCCGCTCCAGCTCGCCTTCCGGCCCCGGCCGTGTGGAAGGATACGTGTGGATCGGTTGGCCGTAGACGCCCTCCCAGAACGCGGCGCCCTCGTCGTCGGCTAGCGCGTCGAAGAGCGATTCCTGGAAGGCGCTGTCCGGGTTGAGGTATTTGGCCGACGAGGCGTTCGGGATGTAAGTGTCGTCGTAGAGGGAGGGGTCGTCTGGTAGGGCGGTGGGGTGGGTGCGTCTGTGACGTTTGGAGCGGTGGCGAGATGAGTGGTGCTGCTTGCCGCTGTGGTGATGATTAAGATCGTCTTGGGGGGAGCGCCGGCTTTTGTGTGCTTTGAAGCGAAATTTGGAGGGTACGGAAGGGGGTGGGTCGTCGTTTGCAGTTTTGTCTGCATTGTTGCTGGCTGAGGTAGGTGAATTCATGGTCAAAAGGAGTTGAGGCGTCCCATTCTAGTTCTACACCGAGTAGAGGGCCATGCAACCGTACGAAGAGGAAGGAGTAAGGTATATGCTTACTAAGTCTAGATACTGCAGGTGCCCGGAGATAAATGCTTACTAAGCATGTATGTCATTAGTCAGCACGTATGAAGCCTGGGTTGACCCTGCATCTGACTTGGGCGGAAAAGAGTCCGGTGAGCAGCGCATGGGGCCTACTAGTGCTAAGCGAAATTGAATCACCACACTTTTAGTGTTTCTTGACAGATCTCTTCAACTTAACTTTTTGAAGCTTGACAGATCTCTTCAATTAATTTTCAGTTAAACCGAGATTGCACATACTTTACAATTAAAACTGTTTCATTCTGTTTATAATTAATCATTAACAAACAAATATGATTCTATCATCATAGTATGTCTCACTATGATAAATTGATTTTATTTGCTCTTTAAGCAGACTGCAAACACTGTCGACAAACAACATTTCACTTTACTCTATAGCCGGGCGCGTAGTATGGCGTTCACCTCTTGAGATATCAAGTCTGGCTGATCTAAGACTGGATTATACCCATTCAATCTGAATAGAGTTCTGAATGACATTCAAAAGCTGCAGCTGAAAGAGGTCATTCATCAAACTGTTAATGTGGTCACAGATCTATCTTCACATAGTGAAATTCTGCCTACCCCAGTAACCTTCGAGAGCCTAGCATTGCTGCGTGCAAAAATTGAACAAGACACCCCTCTTGATCATTTTCATCAACATTGCTTCCACAAGTTGGCTAATGCAGCTGAAAAGGCATTTGCTAACTGTGCCATTCTCCTTGACGAGAACAACTTATTGTTTGAGCAAAACAACAAGAAGACAACATGACTGTCAGTAAGATCAACTGTGACAGGCAATGCGAAAGTGATGACCTACAATGACATTGTTGAGGCGCAGAGGAAACTCGATATCAAAGAAGCCAACGCAACAGGAGTGAAAGGACGGAGTCGTAGGGTGCAGAAAGCTAAGCCTGATGAATGCAAAAGATTGCCCGCAGAAGAAGTGGAACTTGGCAAGTGTGAGATCAAAGCACTTGGATTGGAGAAGTATTGTTCTGTCTTGCAATTTTGAGTCTGAAGACTTTGTAGACTGGGAGCAATGTTCATAAGAGATCAATTTGTTGACTGTTTTATTTTGCAACACATTGACATAACAATTTCATCTAATGCTGTGGTTCACAAATCCGAGAAAACACCGACAAGATTGACAGTATTGATATCAAGTCTTGCTCCCATTTCACATGTCACAATCGACAGGCATGGGAAAATAGGGTGCGCTGTGATGGTCATTTGTGGGCTGCCCCATGACATTCAAGGGGTCTTGTCTTCCTCATCACGTTGATCACGAGCCTGATCACTCTTTTGAGTGGTATGTACGCAATGAACGCTGCACAAACATTTATCTTGTTCTTGTGTTATTGATTGTTGTGCCTCTTCTTACAATCGGCGTTCAGAGAGGTGTAGCGTGACTTTTGTGTAGATGGTTGTGTGTCTTCCACATGTAGGGATCGTTGTTGTGTGGGATAAGACGAACTTGTGATGATTCAACCACAAGTCCTAGCTTGCTCTCTGTGGGAATTTTGCCAGCCCAGTGAACACAATCATGGCTGGCCGTCCGACGTCTGACGAAGCATTTACTCCTCAACTCCACACATTCTCTGTTGCTGCGTCGTGGCGAAGTCATTCGACAGTACATAACAAGATGAGGGCTTGGCCTCGCATTGGCCTGTCGCCTCCTTCTTTCTTCCTTTGATCAAGTCCGGTCGAACTGTAGGAATATTCCACCACTTTTTCTGCTGGGCTCAAGAATGCCACGACAGCCAGAAAGAGTGGCCTCTCCAACAACAGCTCCCATTGCAGGGTCGTGATGCTTCGAACTTCCCTACCAATAGCCGACCTTGTTATGGGAGTAAAGGCTGCGGTCCTTGTGTATCACTATACAAGCTTCTCCCACCTTAGCATTCCGTGCGTCGTCGAGGTCAATGAACCGAGGATGATTGTAGAAGGATCACTCGTTGGAAGAGATGCATTGCTATGGTTGCTATGCCGCTGATCCATGGAAAACGTCAACCCGAACATCTCACCACGACATCCTGCGACCTGTGACTGCCTTTGTGTGGCCGTCGCATCATGGAGGTAATCTGGCCTGCTGCAAGGTGGATAGATGCCAGAGAGGAAGGGGGCTGCGGGAAATGGTTGCGCAGGCAGCAGATTCCAGTATATTGTTCACGCCACGCTGGCCTCTCTAGAATTTTAACCAACCCCGCCAATTTTATTCTTGCTATGGGCAAACTTCTATTGGATTTAATGTTAAATACACATCCCGACGTAATCAATGAAAAACTCAACGTTGTGGATTTGGTCAGGGCACTTCGCATTTACAAAATTAAGCATACCCACTATTCTTGGATCAAGTCCTTAAACATTTGTTGCCAACCTCTGCGTAAATCATAACTGACTACCCCCGTCCAGTTGTAGCACGGTGCGCAGCGGGGTTTTGGCTCTAAGCCGATCCGGGCACCGGAATAGACAGGACGCAATACGTGGACTCTCTCGATCCTGCATTTCCTATACATGGGTTTCTTTAGTCACAGATGTTTTGTGTCCTGCTAATGGCCTCAGCTCAACCCGCGACTCGTTCTGAGCGACCGGAAGAGACATCTTTGCTATCAGCACATCAAGGGACTTCAAACTCTGTTGACGACCTCGTGGAAGTCCCTGAACAGATAATCACCTCAAGCGATCTATGGAATCTCTATGTATCCCACTTTCTATCTACCTGGAACAGCCGTACCTACGAATTTGCCGCTGTGCGTCATTCCTCCCCCAGGCTTGCATATATCTGTTTGGGCTCATTCTCTAGATACTTCTCACCACATCCGCATATCCTGGGACACTCCTCCCTTCGTCAATCCGGTATGTCCATGTCCGTATCTGCAATTAATTATTCTCATACTTTTCTTCCCCATGATTCTGATTGGGCTATAAAGTGGTATTTCCTCAAACCTCTCCACGCTCATTCTCTCTCCAGCCATCGGGCGCTGGATCAATAAGCACCCATCCCGATTACGAACCCTCCAGACGACAATTGTGGTACAGCGTCTTTGCATAATCGTTGCGTGCCTGGGGTGGATCTTCATCTTCCTCCAGAGCCCAAACACTGGTGAATCTGCACATGCCTTCTTAGGAATTGAACAAGGCCGCCATTACACTAAAAGTGTCGTCTCCTTGAAGAACTTAACCATGACTACAATAATCATTCTGGGAGTTGTAGAAAGGTTGTCTGCGGTTGGAAACATGCTGGTTATGGAGCGCGATTGGGTAATTCCAATCATAATTGAGCTTATCCATCTCATTTACTGAATTAAAGATACAGGTTCCGACATTGGCGACTCCGACATCAAAGCCCGAGCTACATATCCTGAATGCTTCACTAAGACGTATTGATCTGATCTCCAAAATCCTAGCGCCCATTTGGATTTCTACTGTGGCTCTTCAGGTCAGACAGGGGAAGTGGACCGCAACGGTTGTGGCATGTTTCAATGCTCTAACAACGTTCCTAGAATTGTTCACTGCAAATGAGGTGTGGCGGCAGTGCCCCAGGCTTCGTGAATCGCGTACTAATGCGCCGCTTGCATTCCCTCTCGCCCTCCACGATGAGGTCGGACATCCTCGAGAACGAATGCGGACATGGAAGGGACTGAAGCTCTACTTCTCCACCGATATGTACATTCGTACGTTTGTCCAATTCCTGACTTTTCCGTGAAATTGACATGGAAATCAGCGTCGTTATCGATGGCACTCCAGTCATTCTCCGTGCTATCTCTTTCCGGTCCGATGATGACGTACTTACTCAGCAGGAAATATACTCTATCTTGGATCACCATGGCACGCACATTCAGCAGCTTCATCGAGATCTTCTCCACCATATCCACCCCTTGGGCTGTATCCCGACTTTCCGGTCCACATATCAATCCACTGAGACCTCTAATTCGCGTCGGTACTTGGGGCCTATCGTGGCAACTGGTCACGCTCCTGCCGGCCCTAGTCTCTCTCTTTTTCCTCTCGGATGATCCATCTGACGCACCGGCCTCGACCCATCCTTGGCTCACGGCGGCCTTCTTCGTCTTTTTGGCGCTGTCCAGGTTGGGGCTTTGGACGCACAATCTCATGGCGCAAAATCTTGTTCAAATCGCGGTACCAGAGAAGCAGCTGGTGGAGTTCTCCGGCGTGGAGATGTCTTTTGTGAGCGCGGCGGAGGTTGGTCGGTGGAGCTGCACAGCCGCCTGGTCTCAGCCGCCGCAATTTAGAGGCGTCGCCGTGGCCAGTATGATAGTCTTATTTCTCTGTTGGGCGTCGTTCATACTCTGGGCGCGGAATACGATAACATCGGCGTGAGAAGCCATGGGTATCTAATACCATTTTTCCGAGTTCTAATTATGGCCTGCCTCGTGCGCAGTGCAATCCTCCCTCTTCATACGCGATGAATGACGGTAAACTCCAGAATGATGAACACAATATAACCGATGAGCATCAGCCCTCCTATCCACCTACTCCACTTACCACCCAACCAGATCGTGAGGGTGAAAGCCAGCGTAGAGCCCCACATGACGCACAGTTCTGCAATCTTGACCGTACCAGCATTGAACTTGCCTTCAGTCTGAACCATGATGATACCCATGCAAAGTGTCAGCAGGAAAATGTTGCTGCCGACGGTGTTGGCTACTAGGATCCCACTATGCCCTCGATAGCCGCTGAGAACGGCAATAAACTTCTCTGGCAGGGTGGTCGCCAGTGAGAGGATTACGATGCCGAAGAGAACGTCAGAGATGCCGAATTGATCAGTGACTGTCGTCGCGGCATGCGACAGCACGTATCCAGCAAGGCAAATCGCCAGGAAACCCAGAAACAGAAAGGCAACGTGGTAGCTGAGCTTGTGTCTTTTGCGCTGTAGACTCGGCACTGCGCTCACAGGAGGCTCTGATGACATTTCGATCCTGCCTTGTGCGTCAGGGGGTGAGGACCCGTTTTGAGCACGACTCCTCCTCTGAACGCCGGAAGCTGATTCATCAGCATGTTCATTGGCGTCACCGTCGCTCGAGGAGTCATCACCACTGCTGTCGTCGTCCGATCCCTCCGGCGCCGTTATGCTCCCTCGACTGATCGCCCACGCCACGGATGCTACATATATGACAAACAATGCCAGTAGGATGCTGCCAAATGCGAGCCAAAGATTTCGCTTCGGAAAGTACGTGAGAGGCGCAACAAGGGTGGTGATCAAAAGCAGCAAAACCGAATAGATTTTCGAGCTTTTATCGAAGTCGATGCCCTGCTTATGGGTCAAGAGGCCTATCGAAAATGCACCGAGTATATTCGAGATGGCCGAGCCGATGACATTTCCTACTGCCAGGGAGGAGCGGTTGCGGGCGAGAGATGCCACTACCACCACGAGCTTAGGAGGGTTATCTTCAGGCTTGGATCAATGAAAGGTTCAAACTGACCTCTTCCCACTCAGCGCCGGCGGTTAAGAGACCGATGACGGCCTGCGAAACGCTGATTCGACGAGCAACTATGGCTGTGTGCTCGATGAACTTGTCAGCTCCAGCTTCCAGCAGAAAGAGCGTTGCAACGAATGCGGCAATGTTAAAGGCAACAACATCAGCGTTTGCCATGGCGGCGGGTAATAGTATCTGGGCTCTTTCGAAGGAATCTTGAGACTTTGAATCAGAGACTGAAGAACATATTGTGCCGCGTCAACTTTGCAAGACGCGTCATTCCGCCCAGAGTAAGCGACTAAGCCTTAAGCAGTCTAGCTCGTTCTGACTTGTCCTAAGGCGGTTACCTGCTCACTGCGACCCGATCATACTTCGCAACGGGATCGCTACAGAAGTTGCCCTTACGGAGTTGCAGCTTCTTCAATCTGTGACATCTCCGGCAGCTCCTGATCACGTTCAAGATTACGGGAACAACTGACGTCCACGATGAGCTCAAGAGTCGAGGTATAATCGGGTCTAAGAGCCTTCTCACACCCAGCCAGTGCTTGCCCGAACATCTCCTCTGCCAGATCTAGCTTGCCTTGATCACGATACAGAAGACCGATATTGTGGGGGGCTCGACCACACGTCGACGCGGGACACGCTCAACAATCTCGGCAACCTCTACGCCGGTCGAGATGGGGAGGGCGGAGGGGATGTATGTGCGGGCGCTGCGAGGGTACAAAAACGCAGTTGGAAAAGACCATCCGAGAACGCAAAAGATTGCCCGCAATCTACAAGGCTTACACGCCAGTAGATGATGGTATGGCTAATGGAGGAAGAAGATGTGAACTATGAGAAACTATCTGCTACTGGTGGATCTGGCCTGCTCGTCACGGATATCCGAAGACGATATGTCCTGACATATTGAACATTCCTCGGCAGCTGAAGGATGTGTCTGATGTGGCCTTTCACAGTCATCTAAGGCATCGACGACAATCACCAGAGTCGCTGGGAGCGAGCCAGCCTTTAGCTGTATTGACGGGCCCAGAACATGCTCCTGCAGAACCTTGAGAGAACTTATAACACTCTACAGGACCCCATTTTGTCCATGTTATTGACATTTTCTGGAACCACAGCAGGGTCATGGAGCTCCTGCCTATCACAGTGAACCACTGCATCACTTTATTGTGAATTTTATGATCATGCTGACCTCAGTCCAGCACCCTTAATCTCTTCTACTTGAGTTCTGAGTGTCACTTGCAGAAGATTTGAAGCTATTTCTTGCCCGACAGTCAAATGTGGTTGTCAAAGGCAGAGATCCAAAATGCAGAAGATGTGCGGTTGCGAGTGCTAGGAGAGCGCAGGAACTTAATAGACAGAGGGTATCTGTGTTTGAACACATGTAGAATATAGTCAACAAGGGCAATTTCTTCATGAAGAGTTAGGTACTGTTGTATGGCTGCCTTGTCCCTTCTGTACTGTCTGACTTGGTTGCGACGCCACAACGGAGATTTCCCTACTCCTGACGGTGTACATATAACAGCAATCTTCCACTCTGCAGTCTTACCACGTGCAGTTGTCATCGGGCATGGCTGGCCGATTAGGTCAAACCTGCATCACTGTTTTAGAACAGCATGGAATGGAAGAGAAAGCTCTGGGTGGTAAATGTATAACACGTCTTACAGTCAAGGTATTCGGCTCAGTACTCAGGCTTTGACTGAATGGGATGGCTGGGAGCCTGGGACCAAAAAATCTATCATCACTCATACTGTCACTTGTACCTTTCTGTCATGATATCACTATGCGCTCATACCGAACCATAGCCGAACCCCTCACGCAACAATTGATAAGCAAAGTACTATATAGACAGCCTTTGCATGCAAACCTTTCAAATTTCTTAGTTGTTAGTCTTTATCAATACAAGACCCTAACATCAGAACTTCATTGAATAGCTGTTGTAATGTAGTGTCTCACATTGCCACATACCTTACTCATCAGCCTCTTATAAATAAGAGGCTCGTGAGTTCACACTTTCACAATCAGAGATAACTTAAAGCCAGCTTCTTCTTCTTTAAAGATGCAGGCAATCTTGATTATATTAACAGCTTTGTCAGTATCTTGACACATCAGTTAGCAGATACATCATTCTTGCTGAAGCAGTATATCTATGAAGCAACAGCAAAGCATCTCAACATTGTTCAGTAAAATCTATGCACTCAGTGAAAAGAGCTTATACTTCTATTACTTGTCAGACTAAACACTCAGTGCTTAACTCTAAGTCTTGTGATTGATGCTCTGAACAAATGTAAGCATAAAGAAGATGTAAAACTCATTCTTTAACTCTTCATCAAGACAAAAGATCTGAATATCATGAATGTTGAAATCTTTATGACTAATAAATCTATTGAAAGAATAATGAGTACTTGTGCTATCTGTCTATCTAGTAAATCTAATGTGTCAATGTTGACTGCAGTTAACTTAAATGTAATTAAATTGATAACAAAAACTTTGTTATCTAAGACAGAAGAAGACTCTGTTAATCTTTTATACTAAGACTAAAGAAGTTAAGAAAGCAGATAGAGCATTATATTTCTTAACATTTTTATTTAATACATTTATATCTATTAACTCTCATTGTTGTTAAGTCTCAGCTAATACACAAAGTACTTAAACATCTATCTTAATAAAAGCTTAATCAGTTCATCAGCTATTATGTCTTGACTAAATATAAAGTTCATTTAAATCTGATTTTTCTTGTGCAGATCTCAGATATAATGATAGATGATGTTGATGTGCTTTAATTATTTATGCATATAAACATTCTTAATCAGTGTCAAAACAATCTGATTGTCTCTTTTAAACTGAAGAAATACATTTTTTTTATGAATCTTATTCTTCTGAATGCTTACATAATGTAAATTGACTTCAAGATACTTGCTTAATCTCATGTTTCTTAGTATCTAAATGAGTCAGACTTCAATCTTTATACATATTGACATAATTATATATTTAATTTCAGTAATTAATGTTGTCATTAACTTCTGCTTTTAACTAATTCATGACACAGATTCTCTCTTAAGCAGATAAACATAATTTAAAATAAATTTTTTGTTTAACTTATCTGACACATAATCAGAGTCAGAGTATTTAAGCAGATCTTAATTTTTATTGAGCTCATACATAATCTTAAGATTGATAATTAACTATATATATTACAATAATTTCTTAAATGTATATTTATAATGTTCTGCAAAGTCATTAAGATACTGATTTAATCATTTTAAGATAAAGAAAATGTTTAAATGTATATAAATTGCAAGATACATAAGACTTTTAATGATTTACTAATATTTTCTTTGATCTATGTGCTGATCATTAAAGTTAATTAAATAAAGAGAGTCATATTCATTCAGTGAGATCTCAGTGCATTAATGCTTATTACTTTGCATATAAAAATCTCTGAGCATCTTATTAACATAATGTGTCTAATTTATGTACAGTGTCTTTTTCTTACAATTATAAATTATTTAAATGTTAAGAATTTTCTGTGTCTTTCTTAAATTCTTAACTTTAAATAAGCTTCTGAGAAATGTTTTGAATTAAAGAACATTTAAGAGATTTAATGAGATTATAATAATGTCATTTACATAAAGAAGTAGTATGATGCTCTTGACAGTGTAAATTAAAAGATATAGATCTATACTGCTTTGATAAAAATTTAATTGAAGAAGCTTAATAATACATTGTTTATATTAATTTCTGACAACTTACTTCAGATTATATAGACTGTGCAGAATGTATAGTGTACAGTTAAAGATAGTTATAATTTTAAGAGATAATACTATGTAGATTGTTTTCTTCAGAAATGACTCAGTAAAGATATTGTTAATATTTATCTGATGATACTTTAGATTTTTGAGTGTAATTAGAATCAGAAAGACATAAAGAATATTAAATTTCACAGTTAATGTAAAGATATCTTCATAATTGATGCTGTATATCTGTGAGAACTCTTTTGTCACTATTTTTGTCTTTAATTTATTAAGAAAATCATCAATATGCAGCTTAAATTTAAATATTCACTTATTAATCACAATATTGATCTCTCTTAACAGAACAATCTTTTCTTAAATGTCATTCACTGTAAGTGTTGTCAACTCTATATTAATAATATTCTTTTACATCTCTTCTTAAATTGAGTCTCTCACTGCTTCAGCATATATCAGAGAAGTTAAGATGTCAGTTTTTACTGAATACTTATTATTTTCATTATTGATTGTAAATGCAGTTAATGTCAGCATAATCTTTAAGATCTTTATTATAAGCTCATTAAAATTAATGTTATTGTTTTTCTGTCTTCTCTTTAATATCTTAATGTACAGAAATGTCTTAACTTTCTTAATTAAGATGCTCATATCTGAATGATTAATCTTATTAACAGAAATCTTAACATAAAAGAAAAGCTTTAATGCATTGTAATTAAAGTTAATTATAATTAACTTTAATAATGAATTGTCTGTGATCTTTTTCTTTAATGATGTAACAACAGAATGAGAACTTATAAATTTAAATCTGTAAGTTTGCATATCAGATTTCAGAAACTGTTTCAGTAAAGCAGCTGCAATTTCTGTTTTATATAATCATTTAACAGATTTTTGTTCTGAAAGAATGTTCAATATTTATTTATAAAGTCTTATATCAATACTGTTTTCTTTCTTGTTTTCAGCAAACTTAACAGCATAACTCTTAATGATTTATTTAAGATTTAATGCTCAAAGCAAATACTGCTTTGTGATTTTCTCACTATAACTTATAAATACTTTTATTTATTCTCAATCATAAACTTATTCTGTCTGTTCTTAGACAGAGACTTTGAGTCAATATAGAAGTAGTATTTATATTCTTATATATATACATAATTAATAAATGATTTCATTTTGATGAAAGCTTTTTCTAAAGTGACTTATTTGTCATTGATTAAGAAATTAGTTGCTATGCAGTTATAAAGATAAACATCAGTCTATATAGTCTTTACTTAAAATTTTATTGAAAGTTTAATCTTCTTAATCATTATATATACTGAGTTCTCAGTAATTCTGATTGCTTTTTTAATCATATCATTTTAAATTGACATGTAAAACACTGTGTATTGTGATATAATGCTGAAAAACATACATTACTCATTAAGAGTAGATTTCAGCTCTGTTATATTGTTATTTTATACAGCAAGAATCTTTACATCAAATTGAAGTTTAATTTTCAATTATCACTTCTGTAGTTTCTGCAGAACATTATCTCATTACTTTAATAATATTGTTTATATTTTCTGTAAATAATTATCTATAATTTTCAGAAAGTATTAATAACTGATGAATGATAAAGACAGAGATTTATATATGATGATGAAGATTAAAATAAGAATGTTAACTTTTTTTTTATTTATGTTGTGTTCTTACTGATTCACAAACTTAGTCAGAGCACAGATCTTGTATACATTAATATTGTTTTTAATAATGAGAATTGACTTACTTAAAATAATAATTTTATAAAGATCATAAAGCTTAACTGTGCTAAGATGAACAAATTAATGATGTTAAAGTCTATATATCTTAATTCTATTGTTATGTAACATAACTATATCATCATTCATTTATACATTCTTACTAAGTATATCTGTAATAAACTTAAGAATCTAAATCTATAAGTTTTTACATACTTTTAAAAGAGTGATCTCTGACTTACTTTGTATATGCATAGCAGAGAGTAAGATGAATTCATTAAGATCATTTAAGATGTATTTAATTATATAAACTTCTTTTTCTTAAATGTTTTTAACATGAGCTTTCTGCTCTTATTTTGCATGTAAAAATTCTTATAATCAAAATATTTAAACAGTTTCTTCTCACACATCTTCTTTTCTGACAGAAGATTGACTTTAAGCTTTAAAACATAAAATATTGAATTTAAAAGAACTAAATTCTCATTTTTATTCTGTATAATAACTGTATTATAGTAATTAATATATAATCTTTTTTCTCTGACTTTAATGATACATTATTACATATACATCAGAGAATCACTGAAAAGCTGAAGTTTATTAATTATATAAGATAAGACATCAAAGTCTGCAATTCAGTTTGATTAAGAAATCTTATTAATGATATTCTTAAAGATAGCAGCAATCTTCTCATTAAATCTATCTGCAGATTCAGATTTCTGTATATTGAATTTCTTTTTAAAAACAATTTTTACATTATAAATTTAATTTCTTCTTTTATTTCTGTGCAAATTAACTACAGTCAACTTAACTTACTTCTTAACTGTCTTGACTAACTTTGCTGACTGTATAATTTTGTAAATTACAGAGATATACTTACAGTTCTATTTACAGTAAATATTATCATAAAGATAGCAGATTAGAATTCTACATAATGATAAGTAATTATTGTTTAAGCTTAAGCATCTTCTATAATTATACTGTAAAATTTAACATTCTTAATAACTTTTGTTCTGTCTTTATTGTTCAGCTCATAAAGCATTATTAAACATTTTTAATTATGTCTTTTTCTTTTAAAGTTTCTGCAGATTCATCTCAATGTTAAATGCATTCTGAGCATTAATGATGTCATAAATAATAATATACTTTATTAACAGTATTTAAAGCAGTGTTTAAAACTGTTATTTAAGTATAATGAAATTTTAAATCTTAACTATATTGCAGCAATCTTTCTATCAAAATTGCTGAGTTAAGTTTATGTCTTATTGACAGTCATGTTTAATGACATTTTATATTTAATAAACTTCATCAAATATTGTTTCTCAGTTGTTCACAGTTTCTTTTTATACTTTAAGAAAAGAACATTTTAAGCTTTCTTTACTGTAATTTTATTTATAAAATAGTTCTTATTATCAATATTAATGTAAACTGTAATTCAGAACAGAATTCTGCTGTTGATTTACTGATTTTTAAAATTGAGATTACTTAATGAAAAGAAAGAAAAGATATTACTGATAAATATATTATTTGTGAAAATTTAAATGAAGATCTTTATCATATATCAGAGATTTTTGTCAGTCAGTTATCTCTTTATGTGAATAAATCATTTTTCACAGTTCTTTTAAGTGAGAACAGAGATTGAATGTTGCTTTATAAAGAATAATGAGTTATGCTCTTAATTTATAGTGATGATTGGCATACAGTATAAGAATTGAAGATAAAAAAGTGTGTTGTAAAGATGAATGTAATAATAAAAGAGATATATGTATGTATTGTTTGCTCATAACAATGCAGAGAATACTTATTTGTTAATACTTAATTTATATTAAATTACTGAATTGTTGTGCTTATTATGTTCATCTTATTTTGCTTTAATGAGCAGTGTATTAAGAGCTGTCTACTTGTTTTGCTTGAATAAGTAGTGTATTAAAAACTGTATGCACTAAATCAGTCTGTACTTTCTCTGAGAAGTTTCTTGCTAACTTAAGTTCATAATCTGTTAAAAAAATAATGAGTACTTGTGCTATCTATCTATTTAGTAAATTTAATGTGTCAATGTTGACTGCAATCAACTTAAATATAGTTAAATTGATGACAGAAACTTTGTCATCTAAAATAAAAGAAAACTCTGTCAGTCTTTTATATTAAGATTAAAGAAGTCAAGAAAGTAAATAGAGCACTGCACTTCTTAATAAAATCAGAGATTTCTATTTGACTTAACTTTCAGAATATGCTCAAGATCTTGCATTAAGATCTTGTTTTGCATAACATTTCTTACTTAATTATTGAGCATAATATATCTGTATTCTTGAGACATGAGCTGCATCAGATTGAGAAAAAGCACAATCTTTAAAATTAATTAAATAAAGAGAAGATTAAACTGCTTATTCAGAGATTAAATTGTTTATTTATCTACATCATAACAGTATGTCATTTTGTTGAGAACTTAAACTGATCTTTAGAAGAATAACTAGGCTGACTGTTAAGCTTTTTTAAAGCTGATTTTTTGCTTATTTTGCATGTCTTGTTAGCTGTGAACAATCATAGTAACAGAAACTTAAAGAATTTGAACAAAACTTTAGTTGTGTGTATTAAGCTTGAAAGCAATTTGATTTTTATGATTTTAGACTCATTTTGTAGAGAATTGTGAGGGATTTCTAACAATGTAAAAATTATCAAAATTACTCAACAAACAATGAAAATTACACAATATTATGAGTTAAGTCAGGCCTTAATGTTAAGCTTAACAAGTCAAGTCAAATTTTAAAAGTTGAGTCTGACCTAACTTAATAGTCATTCTGAATGACTTTCTTTAATTCTTTAAAAAGATCTTAAAAGTGAATAATTTACTGTAAAACTGAATGAGATGTATATTCAGATCTTGCAGTGTTTTCTTACAAAAGATTAATACAAGAAAGAAAAAGTGAAGCTGAGTAAGTACTTTAAATATATAATTGAATTTATTGTCATTCTATTTGATATGCTTTCTGTCTTTACATTAATGAATCTGCTTTCAATATCAGTCAAAATAATGAATGTGTCTCTTAATTTGCTATATTCATTGCTGAATATTTTAAAGAAAAAGAAATCATATAATTTTATACAGTATTGAGAAGTACAGTGCTCTATTTACTTTCTTGACTTCTTTAATCTTAATATAAGAAGTTAACAGAGTTTTCTTCTGTCTTAGATGATAAAGTTTCTGTCATCAATCTAACTACATTTAAGTTAACTGTAGTCAACATTAATGTATTAAATTCATTAAATAGACAGATAGCACAAGTATTCATTATTCTTTCAATAAATTATGAACTCAAATTAACAAGAAACTTTTCAGAGAAAGTACAGACTGATTTAGTGTATACAGCTCTTAATATGCTGCTTATTGAAGCAAAACAAGTAGACAGTTCTTAATACACTGTTTATTGAAGCAAAACAAGTAGACAGCTCTTAATATGCTGTTCATTAAAGCAAAATAAGATAAGCATGATGAGCACAACAATTTAACAGCTTAATATAAGTTAAATATTGATAAATAAGCATTCTTTACATTGCTGTAAGCAGACAATACATATACATATCTTTTCTGTTATTACATTTATCTTTACAACACATTCTTTTATCTTTAATTCTTATACTATATGTCAATCATCACTATGAATTAAGAGCACAAATCATCATTCTTTATAAAGTGATGTTTAATTTCTGTTCTCACTTAAGAGAACTGTGAGAAATGATTTGTTCACATAAAAAGATAATTAATTAATAAGAATCTCTAATATGTAATAAAGATTCTTATTTTAGTCTTTATAGATAATATATTTATTAATAATGTCTTTTTTTTCTTTTTATTAAGCAGTCTCAATTTTGAGAATCAGCAGATTAACAGCAGAATTTTGTTCTGAATTACAGTCTGCATTAGTGTTGATGATGAAAATTATTTTATGAATAAAATCACAGCAAAAAAAGCTTGAAATGTTCTCTTCTTAAAGTATAAAAAGAAACTGCAGACAACTGAAAAACAATATTTAATGAAGTTTATTAAATATAAAATATCATTAAACATAACTGTGAATAAGACATGAACTTAACTCAGCAATCTTGACAGAAAGATTACTGCAACATAATTAAGATTTAAGAACTTTATTACATTTAAGTAGCAATTTTAAATACTGCTTTAAGCATTGTTAATGAAGTATGCTGTTATCTATGATATCATTGATGCTTAGAATACATTTAACATTGAGATGAATTTACAGAAACTTTAAAAAAAGAAGATATAATTAAAGATGTCTGATAATGCTTTATGAACTGAACAGTAAAGACAAAATAAGAGTTATTAAGAATGTTAAATTTTACAATATGATTACAGAAGATACTTAAGCTTAAACAGTAATTACTTATCATTATACAGAACTTTAATTTGCTATCTTTATAATAATATTTATTATAAACAAAACTATAAGTATGTCTCTGTGATTCATAAGATCATACAGTCAGCAAAGATAGTTAAGAAGTAAGTTAAGTTAATTGTAGTCAATTTATATAGAAATAAAAGAAGAAATCAAATCTACAATGTAAAGATTGTTTCTGAAAAGAAATTCAGCACATAGAAGTCTGAAGCTGTAGATAAGTCTGATGAGAAGATTGCTGCTATCTTTAAGAATATCATCAATAAGATTTTTCAATTAAACTGAGTTGCAGACTTTAATATCTCATCTTATATAATTAATAAACTTCAGCTTTTCAGTGACTCTCTGATGTGCATATAATAATGTGTCATTAAAGTCAAAGAAAAAAGATTATATATTAATTATTATGATACAATCACTATATAAAATAAGAATGAGAATTCAGTTCTTTTAAGTTCAACACTCTATGTTTTAAAGCTTGAAGTCAATCTTCTGTTAAGAAAGAAGATGTGTAAGAAGAAACTGCTTAAATATTTTGATTATAAGAATCTTTATATGTAAAATAAGAGCAAAAAGCTCATGTTAAAAACATTTAAGAAAAAGAAAGTTTACATAATTAAGTATATCTTAAATAATCTTAATGAATTTGTTCTACTCTCTGTTATGCATATATAAAGTAAGTCAGAGATCACTCTTTCAGAAGTATATAAGAATTTGTAGATTTAGATCTTTAAATTTATTACAGATACACTTAATGAGAATGTATAAATAAATGATGACACAGTTATGTCACATAACAACAAGATCAAGACATATAAACTTTAACATCATTAATTTGTTCATCTTGACATAGCTAAGCTCTGTGATCTTTATAAGATCATCACTTTGAATAAGTTAATTCTCATTATTAAAAACAATATCAATGTATATAAGATCTGTGCTCTAACTAAGTTTGTGAATCAGCAAGAACACAATATAAGCAAAAGAAAAGTTAACATTCTTATTTTAATCTTCATCAATATATATGAATCTCTGTCTTTATCATTCATTGACTATCAATACTTTCTGAAAATTGTAGACAATCATTTACAGAAAATATAAACAATATCATTGAAGTAATGAGATAATGTTTTGTAAAAACTATAAAAATAATAATTAAAAATTAAACTTCAGTCTGATGCAAAGATTCTTGCTGTATAAAGCAACAATGCAACAGAGTTAAGATCTATTCTTAATGAGTGATGTATGTCTTTCAGCATTATATTACAGTATGCAGTGCTTTACATATTGATTTAAAATGATGTGACTAAGAGAGTAATCAGAATCATTGAGAACTCAGTGTATACAATAATTAAGAAGATTAAACTCTCAATAAAGTTTTGAGTAAAGATTGCATAGATTAATGTTTATCTTTATAACTGCATAGTAATTGATTTCTTAATCAATGACAAACAAGTCACTTTAAAGAAAGTGTTCATTGAGATGAAACTATTCATTAATTATGTATATATATAAGAATGCAAATGCTACTTCTATATTGACTTAAAGTCTCTGTCTGAGAACAGACAGAATAAGCTCATGAATTGAGAATAAGTAAAAGTATTTATAAGTTATAGTGAAAAAATCACAAAGCAGTATCTGCTTTGAGCATTAGATTTTAAATAAATCATTAAGAATTATGCTGTCAAGTTTGCTGAAAATGAGAAAGAAGACAGCATTAATATGAGATTTTATAAATAAATATTGAATATTTTTTCAGAATAAAAGTCTATTGAATGACTACATAAGACTGAAACTGCAGCTGCTTCACTGAAACAGTTTTTAAAATTTAATATGTAAATTTATAAATTCAAATTTACAAATTCTCATTCTGTCATCATGCTGTCAGAGAAAGAGATCACAAACAATTCATTATTAAAGTTAATTGTAATTAACTTTAATCATAATACATTAAAGCTCTTCTCTTATGTTGAGATTTCTATCAACAAGATCAGTCATTTAGATATGAGTGTCTCAATTAAGAAAGTCAAGACATTTCTGTACATTAAGATATTAAAGAAAAGACAGAAGAACAATGATACTGATTTTAATAAGTTTATGATAAAAATCTTAAGAGTTATGCTGACATTGACTGCATTCACAGTTAATGATGAGAATAATGAGCACTCAGTAAAAATTGATATCTTAACTTCTTTAATATATGCTGAAGCAGTGAGAGACTCAATCTGAGAAGAAATGTAAAAGAATGTTATTAATGCAGAGCTGACAACACTTACAGTAAATGATATTTAAGAAGAGACTGTTCTGTTAAGAGAAATCAACATTGTGATCAGCAAATAAGTATTTAAATTTAAGCTGTATATTGATGATTTTCTTAATAAATTGAAGACAAAAGTAATGACAAGAAAGTTCTTATAAATGTATAATATCAATTATAAAGATATCTTTGCATTAACTGTAAAGTTTAATACTCTTTATATCTTTTTAATTTTAATTGCACTCAAAGATCTAGAATGTCATCAGATAAATGTCAACAATGTCTTTATTAAGTTATTTCTAAAGAAAACAATCTACATAACATCATTTCTCAAAGTCATAACTATTTCTAACTGTATACTACACATTCTGTACAGTTTATATGATCTGAAGCAAGCTATCAAAGATTAACATGAATGATGTGTCACTGAGCTTTTTCAGTTAAATTTTTATTAAAGCAATGTAAATTCATGTCTTCTGATTCACACTGTCAAAAGCATTATGCTACTTCTCTATATAAATGATATCATTATGATTTCATTAAATCTCTTAAATATTCTCTGATTCAAAAAGTTTCTCAGAAGCTTATTTAAGATTAAGAACTTAAGAAAGACACAGAAAATTCTTGATATTTAAATAACTTGTAATTGCAAGAAAAGAACACTGTGCATAAATTAAATATACTATGTCAATAAGATGCTCAGAGATCTTTATATGCAAAGTGATAAGCATTAATACATTGAGATCTTACTGAATGAATATGACTCTCTTTACTTAGCTGATTTTAATGATCAGCACATAGATCAAAGAAAATATTAGTAAATCATTAAAAATCTTATGTACACTGCAATTTATATGTACTTAGACATCTTCTTTATCTTAAAATGACTAAGTCAGTATCTCAGTGATTCTGCAGAACATTATAAATATATATTTAAGAAATTGCTGTAATATGTATAATTAATCATTAATCTTAAGATCATGTATGAGCTCAATAAAAATTAAGATCTACTTGAATACTTTAACTCTGATTATGCATTAAACAAGTTAGACAGAAGATTTATTCTAAATTATGTCTATTTGTTTAAGAAAGAATTTATGTTATAAATTAGTTAAAAACAGAAGTCAGTGACAACATTAATTACAGAGACTGAATACATAATTATGTCAATATGTGCAAAGACTGAAGTCTGACTCACTTAAATATTAAGAAACATAAAGTTAGACAAGTATCTTGAAGTTAATTTACATTGTGTGAGCATTTAGAAGAATGAGACTCATAGAAAAAATACATTTCTTTAGCTTAAAAAAGATAATTAGACTGCTTTGACACTGATTAAGAACACTTATGTGCATGAGTAATTAAAGCACATCAATGTCATCTATCATCATATCTGAGATTTACACAAAAGAAATCAAATTTAGATAAACTTTATATTTAGTCAAGACATAATAGCTGATGAATTGATTAAGTTCTTGTCAAAATAGATGTTTAAGTGCTTTGTGTGTTAGCTGAAACTTGACAACAGTGAGAGTCAATAGATATGAATGCATTAAATAAAAGTGTTGAAAAATATAATGCTCTATTTACTTTCTTGACTTCTTTAATTTTAATGTAAAAAACTGACAGAGTCTTCTTCTGTTTTAGATGATAAAGCTTTTATCATCAATTTAACTACATTTAAGTTGACTGCAGTCAACATTAACACATTAGATTCACTAGATAAATAGATAGCACAAGTACTCATTATTCTTTCAATATACAGTTACTTTACTTTTCATTCTGCAATTTTCTTCTTGACAAGAGAAAATGCAAAGACAGTTACTTCTGAGTTGATTAAGAAAGAATATATAAAAATTTTGTTACAAACTGTTTATAACTATTGTCTGAGAATCTAAACAGAGATATCTGAAATTTAAAGATCTCAGATATTTTAGCATGCATTATATAAATGAACAAAATATATAATTGTCTACTGAGATATATTCAGTATACATGTTGTTACTGAACTTAACATCTTAAATAAGTCAGTTCTCATTACTGAGATAAAGTTGATCTATATAATAATAAATAGATTCATTATTTCTTTTAAATTAGTTTTCTTCATTAACTTAAAGCTTTAAATCTGATGAATAAGATATCTGAAGAAGTACTTATAATTACAAAGCTAAAGCTTATGTTTAAGGTCAGATATCTCACTTAATTATATCATAATTTAAAACACTAATTTGTTTATTTTTTAGCATAGCAAAAATTCTGCCTTGCATGCTATCATTTAAGATGCAAAGTGATTCATTCTCAGCAACAAATTAATTATAAAAGAAACATCACTACAGACTTATGCTTCTATTCTTGTGTTTAGCTTTAAACAAAGCTTTATTCAAAGTCTTTATTTGAATTAGCTTTCAATCTGAATAGTAAGAGTTTTAATAATTAAAGATAGTTAAGAAGCTTTTTTGTAAGTATTTAAAGATTATTTAAATGTAATAATAACAGTGACATTCTCATGCAATGTTAAGCAGCTAACATCAATCTTTAATTATAGCATAATTTGACTGTAAAACTCAGCAACAGAAGCACTGCACAGCATGCTTGAAGATTACTTAAGTATAATGATGATAGTGACATTCTTATGTGACAATAAGTAGCTGACATTGATCTTTAATGATAACATAATTTAACTGTGAGACTCAGTGACAGAGAGACTGTCTTAAATATTTAATGTTAACAGTGTTGTTGAATTATTGTTCTTCACTGATATGTTATATATTAAGATAAACTGTAATCAAATACAACTTAAGTCTGTTTTAAATAACACTTAAAGTCAGTTCTTGTCATTAAGTCTTTAAGTTATAAAGAAAGACTGATTGACATAAAATAATTACAAGATACTCTGACTTTCTTCTGAATTTTGACTGACTTATATATCAACACACAGAAATATGTTTGCAATGAGTCATTTATCAGATCAGATTTCATTTTTTAAACTAGATATAGAATTTAATTAACTTCAATAGTAACATTGCTTAAGTTATTTCAACATAGCTTTCAATCTTCTTACTCATCATCTTATTACTCTGTCTTTATATATACTTGTGTTTTTCTAGTGATTTCTGAGAGAATTTGTCACACATAGCAATAATGTTATGTCTTAAGGTGACATTCATCAGTATTAGAGCTAGAAAATGAGCTTGTTAATATTAAGATTGCAGTGCAAGATAATTCTATCTCAGATAAGCAAATTCATCATTAATAGAGTAAATATATTTCATCAATGAGACAAGTTATGTGAGTGCAGGAAATCTGCATATTAAGAGTAAAGTGAATTTGATTTTTAAGAATAAAGTGCATTTAGATCTTACAGTCAGAATTTCATAAAATTTAAGCATTAAGTAAAGTATAGTCAGTTTTGTCAGAATCTTGATGATTTTAGATACAACAAGTCAGTCATTTGTGATCATAGTGACAGAAACATCAAAAATATAACAAAACTTTTGAAAGCAGTCTGTTTTGAAACTTAAATATATATAAGTGCAGACCTCTCTAACTCTTCAGTTCTAGCAAGTGAGCTCATTACTTTTTGAGTAAATCAAGCAACATTACTCATCTTGCTTCACTCAGCCCTTACATAATCAAGATAAGCTGAGATAAAATATTTTAAAAAAAGTCTTCAGCATTTAAAAGAACTGTTACATCTTCTTTTCTTCTCTCATTCTTTACTGTCATCATGAACAAAAAATGTCAAGTTTTAACAACACTGTTTTAAGCTATAAATTCATGCTGCTGTGTCAGATAACAGCCTGTCAGTTAACTCAGTCAATATATAAAGAATAGAATGTCTTTCTCAATCTACTCATCATGCTCTCTTCTATTCTTTCATTAATTAATTTGCTTCATTAAAGACATATTTCTTGCACATCTTTCATAAGAACTCAATTCTCAGTAAGAAATGAGCTGCAAGCTTAAAACTGCAGCAGACTAAGTTAATCTTGTTTATAAAAAGAGTTAAATACTTTTGTTACAGCTAAGTGTCAGGGTCAGTAGCTTTAATAAGATAGCTTTACTAATATTTTTATTATGAGAGTGTTTTGAAAGATTGTCACATGAAAATTTTATGACTAATAGATTACATCATTTTATAAAAGTTATGAAAATTTCAGTAATTTACCTTGTAAATTACAC
>JAABUY010000303.1_pt1 | contig 93635 bp, 85 predicted proteins | sample 5560271 | NCBI WGS metagenome assembly JAABUY01 (sample SAMN10711886, study PRJNA513374) | rock metagenome | isolation source: Antarctica rocks | place: Antarctica: Victoria Land, University Valley | reverse complement strand
GGTACGCCGGCCGCCTATCGGCCGCCGGGATCCCTGCTGAAGGATGGCACGCGCCCCCGCACGGGCGGCGACTACGACGCCTGGACGCCGGACTGACAGGCCGCGAGGACGACCGGCTTCGGCGCTATCCGGGGGGTAACTCGGGATGCGACATCGGCCGGGCCAGGATGAACTATGCCGCCAGCATGCCGTGCGGGTCGAGCACGTACTTCCTGGCCGCGCCCTCGTCGAAGGACTTGTAGCCTTCGGCCGCTTTCTCGAGCGGGATCACGGTGGCGTTGACGATGTCGCCGATCGGCAGGCGTCCGTGCAGGATCGCCTGCATGAGCTGCCGGTTGTAGCGGAGCGTCGGGGTCTGGCCGGTATGGAAGCTCTGGCTCTTGGCCCAGCCCTGCCCGAACCGGAGGCTGAGGTTCCCGGTCCTGGCGCCCTGCTCGACCGCTCCCGGATCCGCCGTGACATAGAGGCCGGGAATGCCGATCGCTCCCGCGGCACGCGTCAGCTCCATGGCCTGGTTCAACACCACGGCCGGCTGCTCGCCTCCGGAGTGGCCGCGCGCCTCGAACCCGACGCAGTCGATGAAGCTGTCGACCTCGGGGACCCCGACCGTCTCGGCCACGAGTTCGCCGAGCCGGTCGTGGCGGCCGAGATCGATCGGCTCGAACCCGACCGTCTTGGCGTGCGCCAATCGATCGGCGTTGAAATCGCCGATCATCACCACGGCGGCACCGAGGATCCGGGCCGAGGCCGCGGCCGCCAACCCGACCGGTCCGGCACCCGCCACATAGACGGTCGAGCCGACCCCCACCTTGGCCGACACCGCACCGTGGAATCCCGTGGGCAGGATGTCGCTCAGCATGGTCAGGTCGCGGATCTTCTCCATGGCCTGCGCCTTGTCGGGAAAGCGGAGCAGATTGAAATCCGCGTAGGGCACCAGGACGTAGCGCGCCTGTCCGCCGACCCAACCGCCCATGTCGACATAGCCGTAAGCGCCGCCCGCGCGGCCCGGATTGACCGTGAGGCAGACGCCGGTGTGGCCCTCGTGGCACGTGCGGCAGCGACCGCAGGCGACGTTGAACGGCACCGAGACGAGATCGCCCTTGTGCAGCATCTCGACGTCGGCGCCGGTCTCGATCACCTCGCCGGTGATCTCGTGGCCGAGCACGAGTCCCTCGGGCGCCGTGGTGCGGCCCCGCACCATGTGCTGATCGGACCCGCAGATGTTGGTCGATACGACCTTCAGGATCGCGCCATGCGTGATGGCGCGACCGTCCGGCGCCTCCATCTTGGGGTCGGGGATCACCTGCACCTCGACCTTGTCCTTGCCGAGATAGACGACGCCGCGATTGTCGCTCATGTTGACCTCCCATCGATTTTGTCTCTGATCGCGAGTGTGGGACGGCCCTTTCCCTTGACCTGTCCCCGATCCGACCCCGGTTAACGGAGATCGGCGAGGCACGGCCGGAAGGTCTGTCATCACCTGGCACAAGCCCTCGCCGAGGCGTGGTGGCCGGCCGCGCGCCCATTTGGCAAAACCGGCAGGTCGCGCCATACCGTCCTGAACCGGGGTGCGGGAAGCCTCGGTTCCGACGGGTCGAGGCAGCGTCATGCGGGAAGCGTTCGATGGCTTGGACCGGGCGCGAGTCGCCGTGATCGGCGACTTGATGCTCGACGTCTATCTGCACGGCGAGGTCGACCGCATCTCGCCCGAAGCGCCGGTGCCCGTGGTACGGCTCGTCTCGGAGCGCGCCGTTGCGGGCGGGGCCGCCAATGTGGCGGCCAATATCGCGCATCTCGGCGGACAGGTGCGGCTGGTGGGCGTGGCGGGGCCGGACGATGGCTTCGCGACGCTGTCGCGGCTTCTGACCGCCCACGGCGGCATCGCGCTCGACGACGTCGTGATCAACCCGGACGGCTTCACGACCAAGAAGACGCGTCTTCTCGGCCATCGCCAACAGATCGCCCGCATCGATCAGGAACGCCGGGAGCCCCAGCCCGACGCCATTCAGGACGCAGTCGCGGAACGCGCCGTTGCGGCCGTGATGGAGACCGACCTCGCGATCCTGTCGGACTACGGCAAGGGCGTCCTGTCCGACAAGGTGCTGAGCGCCGTTCTCGGCCGGGCGTCGCACTTCGGCAAGCGCGTCATCGTGGACCCGAAGCGGCGTGACCTGCCGGCCTACCGCGGCGCCAGCATCGTCACGCCGAACCGGGCCGAACTGACGCTGGCCACCGGACATCCCTGCGAGAGCGATGCCGACGCCCGCGCGGCCGCCGCGATCGCGGGCGAGATGAGCGGCGCCGACATCCTGCTGACGCGCTCCGAGAAAGGCATGTCGTTCTTCCCGCGCGAGGGCGAGCCGATCCACCTGCCCACCGTGGCGCGCGAGGTGTTCGACGTTTCGGGCGCCGGCGACACCGTGGTGGGGGTGCTCGGCCTCTGTCTCGCGGCCGGCCTGCCCATGGCCGACGCCATGCGGGCCGCCAATCACGCGGCCGGGATTGTCGTCGGCAAGATCGGCACGGCGCTCGTGTCGCGGGCCGAACTGCTGGCCGATCTTGCCGTGGAAGGCGAGCACGACGTCGAGGACGGCCGCCTGCTCGCGCTCGACGTGCTGCTCGCACTGCGCAGTTTCTGGCGCAGCCGCGGCCTTTCGGTCGGAATCACCAACGGCTGCTTCGACCTCGTCCATCCGGGCCACGTGGCCCTGATCCGGCAGGCGGCCGCGGGCTGCGACCGCCTGATCCTGGCGCTCAACACCGATGCCTCGGTCAAGCGCCTCAAGGGGCCGACGCGCCCCATCCAGTCCGAGACCGCACGAGCCGACGTCATGGGGGCGCTGAAGGGGGTCGCGGCCGTGGTGCTGTTCGACGAGGAAACTCCCTTGGATCTCATCACGGCCCTGCAGCCGGACCTGCTCGTCAAGGGCGCCGACTATACCGAGGACGCGGTGGTCGGAGCCGACGTCGTCAAGGCGGCCGGCGGCCGCGTGATGCTGGCCCGGCTCGTGCCGGACCACTCGACATCCCGCCTCGCGGCGGCGCGCTGAGCCGAGGTCACCCGGCCGCCACCACCGCCCCCGGCGTGACGTCGAAGCGCTCGACGTTGCGCAAGTCGGCGAACAGGGCCGGGTCGGCACCCGTCACGAAGACATGGCCGCCCAGCGCCGCCAGTTCCTCGTAGAGGGCCCGACGCCGGAGCGGATCGAAATGCGCCGCGATCTCGTCGAGCAGCACGAGCGGCGCGATCCCGCTCATGGCGGTGACGAGCCGGGCCGAGGCCAGCACGAGCCCGACCAGCAACGCCTTCTGTTCACCCGTCGAGGAACGGGCCGCGTCGGCATCCTTCGGACCGTGCCGGACCACAAGGTCGCTGAGGTGGGGGCCGACCGAGGTGCGCCCGGCCGCGGCGTCACGGAGGCGGGCGTCGCGCAGCATCGCGCAGTAGCGGTCCTCGGCGTCGAGCGCGCTATGCTGGGCCACCAGCGCTTCGACGGCGCCCATGACCGCGATCCCGGCCCAGGGGAAGGGCGAGCTGTCGTCGCGATGCGCCGCGATCAGGGCCACCAATCGCGCCACGGTCTCGTGCCGGGCCGCCGCCACCGCGACCCCCAGCGCCGCGACCTCGCGCTCCGCTGCCTCGGCCCAGGCCGCATCGATGCGGCCCGAGGCGCGGCCATCCTCCAGAACCCGGTTGCGGTTCCGCAGCGCCCGCTCGAGCGCCGTGACGCGCGTGCCATGCTCGCTGTCCACGGTGAGCACGATGCGGTCGAGGAAACGCCGCCGCTCCGACGCCGGCCCCCCGAAGAGTCCGTCCATGGCGGGCGTCAGCCACACCACCCGAAGATGCTCGGCAAACGCCTTGGCGGAGGGCACGGCGGCCCGGTCGATGCGGCAGCGCCGGGTCGCGGGACTCGCGCCGTCGGGCCGCTGCAGCCCGGTGCCGAGTTGCACGGCGGGGACCGCGACGGCCTCGTCTGCGACCTCGATCGACACGGCCCAGCCGCCGGGGCCCGTGTCGCGCGCGCAGTCGCCGAGTTCGGCGCGGCGTAACCCGCGGCCCGGGGTGAAGAACGACAGGGCCTCGAGCAGGTTCGTCTTGCCGGCACCGTTGTGGCCGGCCAGCACTACCGGCGCTCCCGTCAGATTGAGGTCGAGCGCCGGATAGGACCTGAAGTCGCCGAGGACAAGACGCCGGATCCGGGGACGGCGATCCGGAATCAAGCGCCAAGGCCGGGCGGAACACCGCTTCCGAGGGCGAAACGACATCCCGCAGCGGATGCACGCGCGGTCTTGTCGGGGGAGCGCTTGGCGTGGCCGCCCGCAGCGCAGCGCTGCCTCACCCCTTGGCTCCCATCCCGCGCAGCACATCTTCGACGGCCGGCAGGATGTTGCGTACGATCACGGCGACGCCCGCCGCATTGGGGTGCAGCCCGTCGGGAAGATGCAACTCGGGATGGCCGATGATGCCGGCCAGGAAGAACGGGTAGAGCGGCACGCCATACTGCTTGCTGAGACCCGGGTAGATCGCGGCGAAATTGTCCCGGTATCTCTGATCGAGTTCCCGTGACGCATACATTCCGGCCAGCAAGACCTTGATCTTGCGCTGCACCAACCGCGACACGATCCCATCGAGCGCCGTCCGGGTGACGCCGGTATCCACGCCGCGCAGCATGTCGTTGGCGCCGAGCTCCACGATCGCGAGGTCGGTCCCGTCCGGCACCGACCAGTCGAGCCGCTCGAGTCCGCCCGACGACGTGTCACCCGACACGGCCGCGTTGGCGACCGTGACATCGAATCCGTCCTGGCGCAGGGCGCGCTCCAGCACGGCCGGAAAAGCGGCGGCGGCCGGCAATTGGAATCCAGCCGATAGGCTATCTCCGAAGGCCGCAATGGTGACCGGGCGCGCCAGTGCCGGCGTCATGCCGCAGAACAGCGATGCGACGAACAGGCCGGCCAGGAACAACTGCAATCCGGGCCGAAGACGCCCATATGGTGGACGCCGACCCCGACCGTCGGACTGTGGGGAAGATGCATGGTGGTCCAAGCTGCGATCTCGCTACACGATGTTCACGTGAGTCTGGGGCGAGCGGCGGCGCGAGTCCATATCCTGAAAGGAATCGATCTCGACGTCCGCAGGGGCGAGGCCGTGGGCCTCATGGGTCCGTCGGGTTCCGGCAAGTCCACGCTGCTCAGTGTCCTGGCGGGGCTGGAGCGGCCGGAACGCGGAACCGTCACGGTGGAGGGGACGCGCATCGACGGGCTCGACGAGGATCGGCTGGCGCGGTTCCGCGGCGCTCATATCGGCATCGTGTTCCAGAGTTTCCACCTCATTCCGACCATGACGGCGCTGGAGAACGTAGCCGTGCCGCTCGAACTCGCTGGCCGGGCCGACGCCTTCGCGCGTGCCGCCCGGGAACTCGGCGGCATGGGGCTCGGCGACCGCCTCGGCCATTACCCGTCGCAACTCTCGGGCGGCGAGCAGCAGCGGGTCGCCCTGGCTCGCGCCCTGGCGCCCGACCCCGCCATCCTGGTGGCCGACGAGCCGACCGGCAACCTCGACGAGGCGACGGGCCGGTCCGTGATGGATCTATTGTTCGCCACACGGCGCGAGCGCGAAGCCACGCTGGTGCTGGTGACCCATGACCAGCAGCTTGCCGCGCGTTGCGACCGAACCGTGCGAATCAGATCGGGCCTGATCGAGGCGGAGGCCGCCCTGGCCCGGGCGCCCGCCGAGGTCGCCTGATGACCGCGCGGGCCGAGCCGAACGCCACCGGCATCGCCGCCTTCGGGCAAAGGGGAGGCTCGCCAATCCCGATCGCGCTGAGGCTCGCCTGGCGGGATCTCCGCGGCGGTTTCGGCGGCTACTGGGTCTTCCTGATTTGCATCGCGCTCGGCGTGGCGGCGATCGCGGGCGTCGGTTCGGTGGCGGGCGGCCTGTCGGACGGGCTGGGTCGGGAGGGCAGGACCGTGCTGGGCGCCGACGCCGCTTTCTCGACCGTGTCGCAGCCGCTCGAGCCCGCCGCGCGGGCCTGGCTGGCGGCGCGCGGGAGGCTCAGCGACGTCACCACCGCGCGCTCCATGGCCCGCGCCGGGGACCAGGCCGGGCTGATCGACATCAAGGCCGTCGATGAGCATTACCCCGTTACCGGAGCCGTGGCGGTCGATCCGCCCCAAGCGCTGGCCGCGGCTTTCGCACCCGAGGACGGTGTCTACGGCCTCGTGGCCGATGACGCCATCGCGGGACGGCTCGGGATCAAGGTCGGCGGGAGGCTGTCGATCGGCGCGGGCGTCTTCACGCTGCGCGGCATCCTGCGGAAGGAGCCCGACCGTCTAGCGGGCGGCGTCGCCTTTGCGCCGCGCGTGCTGATGAGCCAGGAGGGGTTGGCCGCCACCAAGCTGATCCAGCCCGGCTCCCTGGCCAAATTCACGACCCGGGTCGATTTGGCCGGGCGCGCCGACGAGCAGGCGCTGAAGGGGCTGGTCGCCGACGCCCGCGCCGCCTTCCCCGACGCCGGTTGGGAGGTCAAGACACGGGACAATGTGTCTCCCGAGTTCGACCGCAACCTCGGCCGCTTCACGCAATTCCTGACCCTGATCGGCCTGACCGCCCTGGTGGTGGGCGGGGTGGGGGTCGCCAATGCCGTCAAAGCCGCGATGGAGCGAAAACGCGCAAGCCTCGCGGTGCTGAAGGCGCTCGGCGCTCCCGGCCGGTCGGTGTTCGCCATGGGTCTCGCGCAGGTGATGCTGGTAGCGGCGCTCGGCGTCGTGGCCGGCATGGCGATCGGCGCCGCCCTGCCCTATGTCGCGGTGACGGCTTTCGGCGCCATGGTCCCGCTGCCGCTCGTTCCGTCCGTCCATCCTGCCGCGCTGGGGCTTGGCGCGCTCTACGGCTTTCTGACCGCTTTGGTGTTCTCGCTGCCCACGCTGGGGCGGGTCCACGACGTCCCGGTTTCGGCCCTGTTCCGCGACCAGATCGAGCCCGAACCGAGCCCCCTGAGGCTCGGCTACCGCCTGGCGCTCGCGCTCGCCATTGCGGCGCTGGCCGGCTGCGCGGTCGGCTTCTCCGAGGATCATCGTCTGGCCGCCTATGACGTCGCCTCGACGCTGGCGGCCTTCGGGTTGCTGCGGCTCGTCGCCTGGGGCTTCATGGCGGCGGCTCGCGCCCTGCCCCGTCCGCGCAACGTGGAACTGCGCTTGGCGCTCGGCAACATCCATCGCCCCGGCGCGCTGACCTCGGCCGTGGTGCTGTCGCTCGGCCTCGGGCTCACGCTCTTGGTTACGCTGGCGCTGATCGACGACAACATCCAGCACCAGATCCAGGATGCCCACCCCGGCGTGACGCCGTCCTTCTTCTTCGCCGACGTGCCGAACCGCGAGGCCGCCGGTTTCCTGGGCTACGTCAAGGACCGCGCTCCGGCGGCGATCCTCGAGGGCGTACCGATGCTGCGGGGCCGCATCACGGCCGTGAACGACGTGCCGGCCGACATGGTCAAGGCCAAGGCCGGCGCGACATGGGTGCTGGAGGGCGACCGGGGGATCACCTTCGCCGAAGTACCGCCCAAGGGTTCGCGGGTGGTCGCGGGTGAGTGGTGGTCGAAGGACTACGCCGGGAAGCCGCTGGTGTCCTTCGATCAGGAGCTGGCCGACGGCATCGGATTGCATCTCGGCGACGCCGTAACGGTCAACGTGCTTGGGCGTTCGGTGACCGCAACGGTGGCGAACCTCCGCAAGATCGATTGGCAGACCATGGGGATCAACTTCGTCATGGTGTTCTCGCCGAATACTTTCGCGGGCGCTCCCTACATGGAACTCGCCACCGCGGCCTTCCCGACCGACGACCCGGCCCGCGACGCCGCGCTGGGCCGCGATGTGGCGCTGCGCTATCCCGCCATCACGACGGTGCGGGTCCGCGACGTGCTCGATGCCATCAACGGCTTCGTGGGCAAGCTTGGGCTCGCCACGCGGGCCGCCTCGGCGGTGACGATCCTGTCTTCCGTGCTGGTGCTGTCGGGCGCGCTCGCGGCGGGCCGACGGGCGCGGGTCTACGATGCCGTCATGCTGAAGGTGTTGGGGGCGACGCGTCGCCGGCTGCTCGCGGCCTTCATCCTCGAATACGGCATGCTGGGCCTCGGCACGGCGCTGTTCGGCGTGCTGGCCGGCACGGCGGCCGCCTATGGCGTGGTCACGGCCGTCATGGGTCTGGAGTTTCACTTCGACTGGCAACCGGCCCTCGAAGCCGTGGTGGCGGCGCTGGTCGTCACGGTCGGCTTGGGGCTCGCGGGGACGTGGCGGATCCTGGGGCAGAAACCGGCGGGTTATCTCAGGAGCCTATGAGGCAGCACGCCCATCCCGGCTTTCCCCGGATCAATCACCGAGACCATGACGTCCGCCGACCTGGACCGTGCCCTCCTCGGTGCCAGACCGGGTCTTCGGCAGGCATCTCTTTCTGAAGGGTTCGCCATGGTGAGGCATTTCGCGCCGCGCCCTGGGCGGCGGAGAACCATTGCGCCGCCGGCACGGCGACTTACATCCATCGTGACGATGCTGGCGGTGTCGGTCGGCAACGACCCACTCGGAATCGGCGTTGACGCCCCGGAGCGCTCCTCCTCTCGAATATCGTCTTCTCAGGTTCATCGCCATGATCTCAAGATACGTGTTGGCCGCCGTAGGCTTGTCGGCGCTAGGGAGCTTCTGCCCACTCGCCGAGGCGCAGATTTCCTCGTCGCCACAGTATGACCAACTCGGCCGAGAGCGTGCCGCCGGCGAGGATCCGACCTACCACGTCAATCGCTATGGCTTTGGCAATTATGTGCAGGGCCCGAACGGAGCCTATGGCGGCTATCCAGCCGGCAGTGCGGGGGCGATCGAACTCCAGAACGAACATGACATCAAATGTCGAGACGTGCCGGAGACGTGCTGAGGCATCTCAGGGCGCCGTTCGACCAGAGACCGCGCGGGCGGCCTGCGAGGTGGTCAGCCCGGGCTGATCATCGCCTCGGGATGTCGGCTTCGACGAGCGAGCGCAGTTGCGGCGTGACGCTCGGTCGGACGCCGAACCATCGCTCGAACCCGGGTACGGCCTGATGCAGCAGCATGCCGAGGCCGCCGACGGTGCGATGGCCTCGGGCTCCCGCGTCGCGCAGCAATGGCGTTTCGAGCGGTGAATAGACGATATCGGCCACGAGCGCGTCGCGGTGCAAGACCCGCAGGTCGACGCCGAGCGGCGGCTGTCCTTCCATGCCGAGCGACGTCGTGTTGATCAGGAGGGCGGCCGCACCGCTCGGCTGCGCGAGGTCATCCCAGGACCAAGCCCGGACTCCGGACGGGTATTCGGCAGCAAGCGCCTCACCGCGGCCTCGAGTCCTGTTGGCGATGTCGACCGCGAAGCCGCGTTGCAGCAGCCCGTGGATCACGGCGCGGGCCGCTCCGCCGGCGCCGAGGACGACAGCGTTGCCGCCCCGTCGGTCCCAGCCCGGTGCCTCCTCGTCGAGATTGGCCAGGAACCCCGTCACGTCGGTGTTGCCGGCCATCAGCCGGCCGTCCTCGAACCACAGCGTATTGGCGGCCCCGATCGCCCGGGCCGCATCGTCGACGTCATCGGCCAGCGCCATAATTTCGGCCTTATGCGGCACGGTGACGTTGCCGCCCACGAAGCCGGCGTCCCTCATGCCGCGCACGAATCCGGCGAGGTCCTCGGGCCTGACCGCGATCTTCTCGTAGGAGCCCGCGAGGCCGAACTCACGCAGCCAATGGCCGTGGATCAGCGGCGAGCGGGAATGGGCGACCGGGTGGCCGACGATGAAGGCGCGGGGTGCAGCGGTCATGCTTCAGGCGTAAGCACGTTACGCGGCGGCGGCACAAGGGGCGACCAAGGCGGCTTGGATTGGGCGTGCGGCGATCCGAGCGGCGGAAGAAGCGGGCTGAAAGAGCTGAGGTTGATCCCGCTTTCGACCCAACCTGGGCGTAGCGCGGCCGCGACTCTTCGCCCGGAAGCGGTCGTTAAGGCAGCGGCATCACGGCTCCCAACGATGGCCGACGACCGGTTCGGTTTGGATGGTTCGATTGAGAAGGTTCGTTTTGGATACCCGACCTGAGATCCATAACGAACCAGCCTGTCCAGTTCGCTTGGGGCACGCCCAAAGCGAACCGCCGTAGGTCTCTCTTCGCGGACCGAATGTGTCGATCTCACGCAGGCACATCTACGGGTTAAGCATCGTCAGTTTTCACCGATGCCGAATAAAATCGCGTATCGATTAGAAAGCGGAGTATTCAATATACCTTCTCCCAAGACGCGAGATCCATACCCACCCTGAAATATGAACTCCACATGGATCATACATATCCTGTAGAGCAAGTATCTTATCATCTTGGCTCGTTCGGAACGCTGACGTGATGAACTTTGGATCATCTGCATCAAATTCCGATGTACCAATAAGTACAAGAGCCCCTGGCAAGACGAATACACTTCCTTTCGTAACCTTTGGCGGAGAGAGTGGGCTGGCCAGGGGGAAGCAATGCGTAATCTTTATATTTTCTCCAGCCAGTCCTGGTCCAGTACATAGAGCGGCGCTCAACGCGAGTAGGACCGGAAGGGCGAACCGCAGTCGCTGTATCGTAGCTTGCATAATGCGCCTCAGAGTGGCTCGGCTCAGATTCTTGGTACTCCGGCTCCGGAACGGTTGACAACGACCTATCCGAGGATCGGCTTTCGCGCCGGTTCGCTTGAGGTGTACCCAAAACGAACCGGCGGCAGATCGCTCGACCCGGCGTCGGAGTTCACAGCCCCTTTGAGGCTCTGCGACCGGCCGCTCTTGGCCCACCTCGCCCCGGAAGCAGCCGTTCCGCTCACCACCCTTTGCAGACCATCAAATTCGTCCGCTGCCGACGAAAGCCCGCCAATGCCTCAACCCGCATCGGGCAGCACGTTCCGGTAGATCTCGCTTAACGGCATGCTCACCTTGATCGCGGGAAGGTCCAGGGTTGCGTCGAGCCCTTCGAGGGTCCGTGTGCCGAACCGGGCCTGCCCGGCGCGGTCGAACACGTCGATCAGCGGCCGGTCGCGTTCCACCAGCACGTAGTGTTGCAAAGACGCGAGCTTCTGGTAGACGCGCCATTTCTCGAAACGGTCGCGCCCGACGCTGCCCTCCAACATGACCTCGACCAGCACGACCGGGTCGTTCAAGGAGGTCGCACCCGGCTCCATGGGCCCGCACCGGACCATCACGTCGGGCAGCGTCGCACTGTTCAGTGGCCGGTCCTTCATGAAGAAAGTTTCGGAGAAGACGTGGCAGCCCGAACCTTTGACGCGCAGCTGACTCTCAATGCCGAAACTCAGGTTGCGCACGATGAAGTGATGCTCCCAACGGGCGCCGACCATCATCTTGACGACGCGACCGCCGATCAGTTCCCATTTCTCATCACGGGGCTTGTCGGCCAGCAACTCCTCGAAGTCGTCGAGGTCCATGTAATCGTACTGGTCGCTCGGACGGGTCATCGCGTGGCCCTCGGTTGCGGCGCGCTGGCCTTTTCAGCCTCTTTCCAGCATAGCAGCATCGCCACATCAGCGACAGCCCGGGACCCCGCTTGCCCGCTCCGCCACGCCGCCTCGTCAACCCCGAAAAGCGCATGGACGATCAGGACGCTTCCATCCGGCCTCTGTCACTCGTCGACTTCACGGGTCAGGAAGCGGCCCGCAAGAACCTGTCGGTGTTCATCGAGGCCGCGCGGGCTCGGGGCGAGGCGCTCGACCACGTGCTGCTGGTCGGCCCCCCCGGTCTCGGCAAGACCACGCTGGCCCAGATCGTGGCGCGCGAACTCGGCGTCAACTTCCGCTCGACCTCCGGGCCCGTCATCGCCAAGGCGGGCGACCTCGCGGCCCAACTGACGGGGCTCGAGGATCGCGACGTGCTCTTCATCGACGAAATCCATCGGCTCAACCCGGCCGTGGAGGAGATCCTCTATCCCGCCATGGAGGATTTCCAGCTCGACCTCATCATCGGCCAGGGCCCGGCGGCACGCTCGGTCAAGATCGACCTCAGCCGCTTCACGCTCGTCGGCGCGACGACGCGCGCGGGCCTGCTGACGACGCCGCTGCGCGATCGCTTCGGGATACCGATCCGTCTCCAGTTCTATACGGTGGCGGAACTCGAGTTGATCGTGCGGCGCGGTGCCCGGGTGTTCAACATCGGCATCGCGCCCGACGGTGCCAACGAGATCGCACGGCGGGCCAGGGGCACGCCGCGCATCGCCGGACGGCTGCTACGGCGCGTGCGCGACTTCGCGCTGGTCGACGGCGCCGACACCATCACGCGAGCCATCGCCGATGGTGCCTTGAAGCTGCTCGATGTCGATGACATCGGGCTCGACGGCATGGACCGTCGCTACCTCGATATCATCGCGCTGTCCTTCGGCGGCGGTCCGGTCGGGGTCGAGACCATCGCGGCCGCCCTGTCGGAACCGCGCGACGCGATAGAGGACATCATCGAACCCTACCTGATCCAACTGGGGTTCCTGCAGCGCACGCCGCGCGGGCGCCTGCTGACGCCGCATGCGTTCAGACATCTCGGCCTCAATGAACTGAAGCCTTCGAGCGACCAGTTCGGCCTCTTCGTTGCCGAACCCGAGGGCGACGCTTGAGCGCCACCGCTCACCGCTTTCTCATCCGGGTCTATTACGAGGATACGGACTTCTCGGGCGTCGTCTATCACGCCAACTACCTTAGGTTTCTCGAGCGCGGCCGCACCGAGATGCTGCGTGAGCGCGGGATCGACCAGGCGGCGCTCTTCGCCGGCCCCGTCCCTTTCGCCTTCGCGGTGGCCCGTATGGAGATCGATTTCCGCAAGCCGGCCCGCATGGACGACGCGCTGACGATCGAGACGGCCGTGGCGGCGATCGGCGGGGCTTCGGTGGCGCTGCGCCAGCGCCTGCTGCGCGGCACGGATCTCCTGGTCGAGGCGTCCGTCAAGATCGCGGCCGTGTCCCAGGGGCGCGCGACGCGGCTTCCGTCCACGATCGCATCCCGGTTGAGGGCGTGAGCCGGTCGCGGCAGCCGGATGGACCCCGGACCGGCGTTAACGCGGCCTTAACCATGGCACTGGCTCTATCGCGGCGGACGAATGAGCTTGCGTGTGGTGGTGAAGCCGCAGAATTGACGGATTTTCACCGCAGGACAACGAAACGATCGAAAGAGGCCTGCGTGTGCGCTGCACGCATGGGGCTTCAGCGCTTCGCGCCGCAGCAAGGCCGCTCGGCGGCGAGGAGCGGCACGCGCGCCGGGAAATGGACCGCATGAACCCTGCAGATGTCGCCGCCATACCGGTTTCGGAGATCACCATCTTCGGCATGTTCCTGAATGCCAGCCTGCTGGTCAAGGTGATCATGCTGGGTCTGTTGTTCGCGTCGATGTGGTGCTGGGCCATCATCATCAACAAGGCGATCCTGTTCGCGAGGACCCGGAAGGCCATGGACCGGTTCGAGCAGGTGTTCTGGTCCGGTCAGTCGCTCGAGGAACTCTACACCAACCTGTCGCAGGGGCAGACGATCGGCATGGCGTCGCTGTTCGTGGGCGCCATGCGGGAATGGAAGCGCAGTTTTCAGAACGTGGGCTCGTCCTTCATGGGGCTGCACGCGCGGCTCGAGAAGGTGCTCGACGTCTCGATCGCCCGCGAGGTCGAGAAACTCGAGTCGAACCTCATCGTGCTGGCCACGGTAGCGTCGACCGCGCCCTTCGTCGGGCTGTTCGGCACCGTCTGGGGCATCATGACCTCGTTCCGCTCCATCGCGGCCTCCAAGAACACCTCCCTGGCCGTGATCGCGCCGGGCCTCGCCGAGGCGCTGCTCGCGACTGCAATCGGCCTGTTCGCCGCCATTCCGGCCTTGATCTTCTTCAACAATCTCCAGGGCGTCGTGTCGCGGTTCCAGGCCCGCATGGAGAGCTTCGCCGACGAGTTCTCGTCCATCCTGTCGCGTCAGATCGATCATCACGTCGGCGGCGAGCGCGACCGCGCGGCCTGACCGAACCGCAACGACGGGGGATCCGCGATGGGCATGTCGGTCGGGGCTGCGGGCAAGAAAGGTGGCCGGCGCAAGCGCGGGGTGCCGCGCTACGGCGCCATGGCCGAGATCAACATGACGCCGTTCATCGACGTCGTGCTGGTGCTGCTCATCATCTTCATGGTGGCGGCGCCGCTTCTCGCGAGCGGCGTTCCGATCGACCTTCCGAAGACCTCGGCCGGGGAGCTGAAGGTCGATTCGAAGCCGCTCAGCATCGCGGTCGACGAGAAGGGCGACGTCTTCGTGGCGGACCAGGCCGTACCGCTGGACGGTGTGCTGCCCCGCCTGCAGGAACTCGCCAAGGACGGCTATGACGAGCGGATCTATCTCCGCGGTGCCAAGGCCGTGAACTACGGACGCATCGCCGAGGTCATGACCCTCATCACCTCGGCTGGGTACAAGAAGGTCGCGCTCGTGACCGAGCAGACCGATAAGTGAAGCCGAGAATCCGGTGAAGCTGTCGCTCTCCGAACCAGGAGTCGCTTTTTCGGGCCTGGCCCACGTCGGTGTCCTGGCGATCCTGCTCTTGAACCTGTCCTGGTGCTCCGGGCCGGTACCGGTCGACGACATCAAGGAAGCCGTGCCGATCGAGACCATCTCGACCAAAGACTTCAACCAGATCATGAAAGGCGAGAAGTCGTCGAAGGACGTCACCAAGCAGCCCACGACCAGGGTCGACAAGGTCGCCCAGGTCGAGGAGCAGCACAAGGCGCCGGCGCAGCCCGAGGTCACCAAGGAAGCGCCACCGCCACCGCCCGTTCCGACACCGCGTGTCCCGACACCGCCGGAGCCGCCGAAAGCCGCGGCCCCCCCACCGCCGCCCGAGCCCCCGCAGCGCCCTCAGCCGACGCCCCCGCCGCCGTTGCCGCCCGAACCCCCGACGCCGCCCGCACCACCGAAGCCGGCGCCGACGCCGCCGATCCGCGACCCGGAGGCCGAGATCATCCGGCCTGCACCGACCCCGCCGCAACGTCCCGAGCCGCCGAAGCCGCCGGAGGTGAAGCCAGTGCCGAGACCGCCGGAGCTGCCGAAAAAGGTCGAAGTCAAACCACCGTCGAAGCCGCCCGAGGTGAGGCCGCCGCCCAAGGTCGTCGAGGCCAAAGTGCAGCCGAAGCCGCGCCCGGTCGAGAAGCCGCAGCCCGACCTGATGGCGAAGCTGATCGAGGAAAGTCCCGAGCCGCGCCCGGAGCCGCGTCCCGTGCATAAGCCCGTCGTGCGTCCCAAGCCGGCGCCCCCGGCCGCCGAGGCTCCGCCCCAGGCGCAGCCGGCGGAGCGCGCGTTCGATCCCACCGACATCTCGAAACTCCTCAACAGCGAACCGGCCTCGGCGCCAGCCTCGACCGGCAAGCAGTTGAGCAAAGTGGCATCGCGCGGTGCGGCGAGCGCCACGGCCAGCGCCATGTCGCCCAACATGTGGGACGCCCTCGACGGGCTGATGCAGGACCAATACAAACAGTGCTGGAGCTATCTCGGACTCGATCACGGCAAGTATATTCCGCAGATCAAGGTGGCCTATGCGGAAGACGGATCGCTGGTCAGCGACCCCATTCTCATCAACAAGCCATCGGATCCGGCCCTGCGCAGCCTTGCCGAAAGCGCGCTAAGGGCCGTGCGGCAGTGCAATCCGCTCCGCATCCCGGCCCAGTTCGCCCCGTTCTACGACCAGTGGAGAGGACGCGTGCTGCGGTTCGACCCGGCCGAGATGGCGGGCTGAGCCGTTCCCGCTCGGCCGGCAGCGTCGCGCCGGCCTCCTTTCTCCTCCGGCCCGATGGTGCCGGCCCCCAACGCATCCCGGTCACCTTCGAGGACAAGCCCCGATGATCCGACTCAATCGTCGCACACTGCTGGCGACGTCCGTGTTTACAGCACTCGGCGGACTGGGGCCGGCCGCCCCGGCTCGCGCCCAGGATCGGTTCCTCGATATCCGCCCGGGGGGCAGCTTCAACCCCGTCACCGTGGCGGTGACGCCTTTCGCGGGTGAAGGCGGCGATGCCGCCAAGGTCACGTCGATCATCACCAGCAATTTCAAGCGCTCCATCTACCTCAAGCCGCTGGATGGTCCGCAGCCTGCCGTCGATCCCGATGCGCCGGCGCTCGAGAGCTTCAAGGCCGCAGGCGCGCAGTTCGTGGTCACGGGCCGGGTCGACCGGGGCGGCGGTCGCCTCAACACCGACTTCCGCCTGTTCGAGGCAGGCTCGGGCCAGCAGGTGGCGGGCCAGCATTATGCGACCGAACTGACGAATTCGCGTCGCGTGGCTCACATCGTGGCGGATGCCATCTTCACCAGGATCACGGGAGAGAAAGGCTTCTTCGACTCGCGGGTCGTCTTCGTCGACGAGAGCGGCTCGGCCGAGAAGCGCCGCAAGCGTCTGGCCATCATGGACCAGGACGGCGGCAACGTGAAATATCTCACGCGCGGCGACAATCTCGTGGTCACGCCGCGCTTCTCGCCGAGCGCGCAAGAGGTCGCCTACATGTCGTTCGGCGATGCGGAGCCGCAGGTCGTGCTGCTCAATGTCGAGACCGGACAGCGCCGGAACGTGGGCAACTTCCCCGGAATGACCTTCTCGCCGCGGTTCTCGCCCGATGGACAGAAGGTCGTCATGTCGCTGTCCAGCGGCTCGAGTTCGAACCTTTACGCGCTCAACATCGCCAGCCGCAATCCGACCCAGCTGACCGACGATGCCGCGATCGATACCTCGCCATGCTACTCGCCCGACGGCGGCCAGATCGTCTTCGAGTCGGATCGCGGCGGCAGCCAGCAGATCTACCTGATGGGTGCGGGTGGCGGCGGAGCCAAGCGCATCTCCTTCGGAGAGGGCCGCTATTCGACGCCCGTGTGGTCGCCGCGCGGCGACTACGTCGCCTTCACGAAGCAGAAGGGCGGCCAGTTCGCCATCGGCGTCATGAAGCCCGACGGCTCGGGCGAGAAGATCCTGACCGAAGGTTTCCACAACGAGGGCCCGACCTGGGCGCCGAACGGGCTCTATCTCATGTTCTTCCGCGATCCGGGTGGCGGCGCCGGATCCCGGATCTTCATGACGGACCTGTTCGGCCGCGGCGAGTTCCCGGTGCCGACGCCGGCCGGCGCCTCCGACCCGGCCTGGGGACCCTTGCTCGGGTGACGACCTCGGTGTGGCTCCGCCGCGTGCCGGCCGCGCCACACCTCCACACTGTCGAGCACCCGGGTGGACTCGGAACAGCCATGTGCAAACCACTATTGACGTCGGCGCTTGAAGCTTGACACTCGGGGCGACTGAGACTCGGCTCAGCGGAAAGCGCGGCGTGTTGAGGATCTGGTCCGACCTGGCTCGGCCGCTCGCCTTCACGGCGCGGTCCCACCAGAGTTGATCATGCTGACATCCTTGCTCGAACGCCTGGTTCGCTACGGTCGTCTGACCGTCATCACGCCCTTCAAGACCGTCACGGCCGGCAAGCTCGATCCACGCCATCCCGCCGCCATGCTCGATGTCAGGCTTCGGATCAGGCATATCCGCACGGCCCTCAAGATCGCCACGAACCCGGATCTGTATTTCGGCGAAGCCTATATGAACGGCGACCTCGTGGTCGAGCAGGGCAGCTTCCGCGACCTCATGGAGCTTCTCGGCTATAACGTTCATATCCTGGCCGCCAACCCCAATCCGCTCCTGGGCCGCCTGGCTTCCAGAGCGGCCGGCGTGATCTCGGCTCGCAACGGACTCAAGAAGGCACGCCTGAACGTCGCCCATCATTACGATCTCTCGGGCGAGTTGTACCGGCTGTTCCTCGATCACGATTTGCAATATTCCTGTGCTTATTTCCGCGACCCCGGCGACACGATCGAGGCCGCGCAGTCCGCCAAGAAGCGGCATATCGCGGCCAAGTTACTGCTGAAGCCCGGCCATCGCGTCCTCGACGTCGGTTGCGGATGGGGCGGGCTCGCCCTGACGATCGCCAGGACCGAGGATGTCGAGGTGCTGGGCGTGACCCTCTCGCGCGAGCAGCTCGCGGTGGCGCAGAGTCGGGCCCGCGACGAAGGCCTCGACCACCGCGTCCGTTTTGAGCTCGCCGACTACCGCACGGTGCAGGGTTCGTTCGACCGCATCGTATCGGTCGGCATGTTCGAGCATGTCGGGCTGCCCAATTACGAGACCTATTTCGCCGCGCTCAAGGGGCTCCTGACGCCGTCGGGCATCGCGCTGGTGCATTCCATCGGCAAGATGTACGGGCCCGAGCCGACCAGCACCTGGATCCTGAAATACATCTTCCCGGGCGGTTACGCGCCGGCCCTGTCCGAGGTCATGGCGCCGATCGAGCGTAACGGGCTCTGGATCAGCGACCTCGAAATCCTGCGCCTCCACTACGCCGAAACGCTGCGCCTGTGGCGGGAGCGCTTCGAGGCGCGTTGGCATGAGCTGTCCGGCTCGTACGACGATCGGTTCCGGCGGATGTGGGAGTTCTACCTCGTCGGCAGCGAGATCAGCTTCCGCTATTTCGGCTTTATGGTGTTTCAGGTGCAGCTCTCGAAGGCCGTGGATGCCGTGCCCCTCACGCGGGACTACATTTACGAAGCCGAACATGACATGCGGGCCGAAGCTGCCGCGCGGCGGGCCGAAGTGCCGGCCGAATGACAAGGGCGTGGCGTGTTCGCCGCCTGTATCTCGGGCGCCACGGCGCTCCCCAAACGACCGCAGGCCCCAATAACGCCATTAACCGGCCATTAACCACGAAGCATCTGCTGGCCCATTCGCGGCATCTCTTCAATGCGCCGGTAGGGTTGACGGAACCTTCGTTTAACCATCGGCGGATATCTGGGAAGGACAGCCGGCCGGCCTTTGCACAAGGACTTTCGAATGCAGTTTCTCCATTCCATCCGCGGGCTCGGATTGGTCGCGGTCGCTCTCGTCGGGATCGCGGCCGCGGGTTGCGCCAAGGATCCGGCCGATGCAGTAGGGGCATTCGGTGCCGGCGGCCTCGGCGCCAACGGGGGCCGGTTCGGCGCGGGTGGCCCATCGACGCCGGGCAGCATCCAGGATTTCGCCGTCAACGTCGGCGACCGCGTGTTCTTCGACACGGACCAGACGGACCTGTCGTCGACCGCTCAGGCGACCCTCGACAAGCAGGCGCGCTGGCTGGCGCAATATCAGCGCTACGCTTTCACGGTCGAGGGCAATGCGGACGAACGCGGCACGCGGGAGTATAATTTCGCTCTCGGGGCGCAGCGCTCCGAGGCCGTGAAGCAATATCTCGTGGCCCGCGGTGTTTCGGCGGCCCGCATCAAGACCATCAGCTACGGCAAGGAACGTCCGGTCGCGGTCTGCAACGATATCTCCTGCTGGTCGCAGAATCGGCGGGCCGTCACGGTGCTGAAAGGTGCTGAGTCCTGATCCCGCCGGCGGGGTTGGTTGGCGGCAGGTCCGGCACGAGCCGATGCCGTCGCGGGGGTGGAATGCGGCGTCCTCGCCGTCGGACCCCTGCCCTATCGCGGCCAATGGGGCTATAAGGCCAGGGTATCCACCCCCGCGGCCTCCGTCGCGATGGAGGCCCTGAGGAGACCATGAGAATCTCACTTCGCCCGTGGCCGGGCCTGATCCTGGCTCTGACCTTCGCGACGGCGATCGACCCCGGCGGGCTGGTGGGCCGGGCCGTCGCGGGCAGCCGGCCCATGATGGTGGCGCAGAACGATCCGGACCAGCAGGACGACCCGGCGAGCGCTGCGGCGCTGCTCGTGCGCGTGGACCGGCTCGAAAATCGCCTCAGGTCCGTCACAGGCCAGATCGAGCAGTTGCAGTTCCAGAACAAACGCCTCGAAGAGGCGCTTCGTAAGATGCAGCAGGACGTGGATTTCCGGTTCCAGGACCTGAACCGCACGACCTCGCCCGCGGGCGGCAAACCGCCCCTGCAGAAACGTGGCGACCTCGGCGACGAGACGTCGGATCAGGCGACGGACGTCGCCGCCGCGCCGCCGCGCACGGCCTTGCCGTCAGCCGAGCCCCCGGGCGGCAGTGTTGCGGCGGTGAGGCCGCAGCGCCGCGGCGACGCATTCGACCCCGCCGCCGATCCCAACGCGGCCGGCGCCCCTAGACCGCTCGGGACCACTCCCCCAAGCGCGCCGCTGCGCAGCAGCATGCCCGCGACCGGAGCCGGTTCGGCGCGGTCCGACTCGCGCGCTCCGCTCGACCTCACGCATGGGGCACTGGGCGGATCCGCCCCCACCCCGAATGCGGACGGCTCGGTTGCGGCGTTGGATCCGGCCGCCCGCATTCCGTCCGGCACTTCGCCGTCCGCCGGCGGAACCGCGGCAGTGCCGGGCGCCGCGCCAGCAACGGGCGCCGTGGCCAGCCTGACCCCGGGCAGCACCAGAAGCGAGTACGAGGCCGATTACGCCCTCTATAAGAACGGGCAGTATGACGCGGCGGCGATGGGCTTGCAGGAGTTCATCCAGAGATACCCGCGCGACCGGCTGCTGCCAGATGCCGCTTATTTCCTCGGTGAGAGCTTCGCCCGGCTCGGCCGGCACCGGGAAGCCGCCGAGCAGTTCCTCAAGCTGTCCACCGACTACGCGAAATCCACCAGAGCTCCCGACGCCCTGCTGCGGCTGGGCGTCGCCCTCAATGCGCTCGGCGCCAAGGACCAGGCCTGCGCGACCTATCAGGAGGTCGACCGCAAATATCCGAGCGCCGCGCCCGACGTGCGGGCCGGGGTCGAACGGGAACTGAAACGCGCCCACTGCTGATCGAGCGGACCCGAAAACGTCGATGCCCGGCCCGGCCGCCGCGGTCCCCTTGGGACTCGATGAGGCCCGCACGCTCTTCGCACCCCTTGCCGGTGCCGACGCGATCCTGCTGGCCGTCTCGGGCGGCCCCGACTCCACCGCCTTGATGGGACTTGCGGCTGCACTCGCGGCCGAGATCCCCCGGCTCGCCGTCGCAACGGTCGATCACGGCCTCCGTCCCGGTTCGCGCGACGTCGCCGAAGCGGTCGTCGCTCAGGCCGCCGCACTCGGGCTCGGTGCCCGCATCCTGACCTGGGATGGAGTCAAGCCCGCGACCCGCATCCAGGAGGCGGCCCGCCGCGAGCGTTACCGCCTGCTCACCGCGGGCGCCCGTGCTGTCGGCGCCAGCCATCTCGTGACGGCCCATACGCTCGACGACCAGGCCGAGACCCTGCTGCTGCGGATGAGCCGGGGATCCGGCCTCGCCGGCCTCGCCGGCATGGCGGCCTGCGTGAGGCGGGACGGCATCGCGCACATGCGCCCTTTCCTCGGCGTGCCGAAGTGCCGCCTCGTCGCGACCTGCCAAGCCATGCAGCTGAGCGCTGTGGAAGACCCGAGCAACGCCGATCCACGTTTCGCCAGAGCACGCCTGCGGCGCCTCATGCCGAGCCTGGCCGAGGAAGGGCTCGACGCGCGCCGCCTCGCGGTTCTGGCCCGCCGAATGGCCGAGACGCGCGCGGCGATCGACCGTACGGCCCGGGAGGCTTTGCTGGACGCCGCGGTGCCGGGCGAACCCGACAGCTACGTGACGGGCCGTCTCGTCCATGAACCCGAAGCCGTGTTGTACCGGGCATTGGAGCTGCTGCTGGCGAAGGCCCGGCCGTCCGGCAAGCCCCGGCTCTCGCGCGTCGAGCGTCTCGCGGGTGAGCTTTGCACCGCGGCGGCCGCGCGGCTGCCTTTGCGGCGCAACCTGCTCGGAGCCCTGGTGGATTTCGACGGTCTCGACAGGCTGAGCGTGGCGCCCGAGCCGCCGCGACGGCCTGCGTCACCGCCGGCTCGCCGGCCGGCCCGATAGGCTCGGCACGGGATCCGGGCTTCCCTTGGCAAGCTCCGGCCGACCCCCTACATTGACCCTTCGAGCAGCGTGGCCTTCGGGCGGAGCCGCATCTTCGACCCTGCCGCGATCGTCAACGCTTGGAACGAGTCTCCGATGAACCCTAATTTCAGGAACTTCGCCCTCTGGGTGATCATCTTCCTCTTGGTCGTTGCGTTGGTGCTCCTGTTCCAGAACCCGGGTCAGCGGGGCGCCCAGGCCCAGGACATCACGTTCAGCCAGCTGCTGAACGAGGTGGACCAGAACAAGGTGCATGACGTCACCATCGCGGGGGCGGAGATCTCCGGGCATTACAACGACAGCCGCGGCGCCTTCTCGACCTATGCGCCCAACGACCCGTCCCTCGTGCAGAACCTATACAAGAAAAACGTCCAGATCACCGCCAAGGCGCCGTCGGACGGAAATTCCTGGCTTGTGACATTGCTGGTCAACGGCCTCCCGCTGCTCGCCTTCATCGGCGTGTGGATCTTCATGTCGCGGCAGATGCAGGGAGCCGGCGGCAAGGCCATGGGATTCGGCAAGTCGAAGGCGAAGCTGCTGACCGAAGCTCACGGCCGCGTGACGTTCGAAGATGTGGCGGGTGTCGACGAGGCCAAGGAGGACTTGCAGGAGATCGTCGAGTTCCTCCGTGATCCCCAGAAGTTCCAGCGCCTCGGCGGCCGCATTCCGCGCGGCGTTCTGCTGGTCGGCCCCCCCGGCACCGGCAAGACCCTGCTGGCCCGCGCCATCGCGGGCGAAGCCAACGTGCCGTTCTTCACCATCTCGGGTTCGGACTTCGTCGAAATGTTCGTCGGCGTGGGCGCGAGCCGTGTGCGCGACATGTTCGAGCAGGCCAAGAAGAACGCGCCCTGCATCATCTTCATCGACGAAATCGACGCCGTCGGCCGGCATCGTGGCGCGGGCCTCGGGGGCGGCAACGACGAGCGCGAGCAGACGCTCAATCAGTTGCTTGTCGAGATGGACGGCTTCGAGGCCAACGAAGGCATCATCCTGATCGCCGCCACCAACCGGCCCGACGTCCTCGACCCTGCGCTGCTGCGACCCGGCCGGTTCGACCGGCAGATCGTCGTACCGAACCCGGACGTCGTCGGCCGTGAACGCATCCTGAAGGTGCACGTCCGCAAGGTACCACTCTCGCCCGATGTCGACTTGAAGACGGTGGCGCGCGGCACCCCCGGCTTCTCCGGTGCCGACCTCATGAACCTCGTCAATGAATCGGCCCTGATGGCGGCAAGGCGCGCCAAGCGCGTCGTCACCATGTCCGAGTTCGAGGACGCCAAGGACAAGATCATGATGGGGGCCGAGCGCCGCACCCTGGTCATGACCGAGCAGGAGAAGATGCTGACCGCCTATCACGAGGGCGGCCACGCCATCGTGGCGCTGAACGTGCCGGCTACCGATCCGGTCCACAAGGCCACGATCATCCCGCGCGGTCGGGCGCTCGGCATGGTGATGCAGCTTCCCGAGCGCGACAAGCTGTCGATGAGCTACGAGCAGATGACCTCGCGTCTCGCCGTGCTGATGGGGGGCAGGGTTGCCGAGGAGATCATCTTCGGCAAGGACAAGGTAACGTCCGGCGCCCAATCGGACATCGAGCAAGCCACCAAGCTGGCCCGCGCCATGGTGACGCGCTGGGGCTTCTCGGACGAACTCGGCACCGTGATGTACGGCGAGAACCAGGAAGAGGTCTTCCTGGGCTACTCCATGGGCAAGCAGAACAACATCTCCGAGTCGACCTCGCAAAAGATCGACTCGGAGGTGCGGCGCCTGGTCGAGTCCGGTCTCGCCGACGCCACCCACATCCTGACCACCAAGAAGAACGATCTCGAGTCGTTGGCCCAGGGACTTCTAGAATACGAGACTCTTAGCGGCGACGAGATCCGCGGCGTCCTGAAGGGTCGTGCCCCGATCCGCGAATCGGACGACGAACCGGCCGCCCCGCGGCCCTCCCCCGTGCCGAACGTCGGCAAAGGCCGGCCGAAGCATGGACCCGAGGGCGGCCTGGAGCCCCAGCCGACCACGTGAAAATCAAAAATGCCCGGCTCCGGTGCCGGGCATTTAGCCGTCGACCTTCCACCGCCGGGCTGTCATCGGCCTCGATCCATCCCGATCTCGGCGATGATCGCCTCGCGCTCTCTGCGCACTGCGCTTCCCCGCTCTTTCAAGGTCGCCAAGATCTCGGCCGGTGCGCTCTCCGGGGTGCCGGCATCGAAGGGCGGTTCCGGCGCATATTCGAGCTGCAACTGGCACCGCTGCGCGGCCTCGATCCCACAGAGTTCGGCGATCGCGGTCAGGGCGAAATCGATGCCTGCCGTGACGCCGCCCGCGGTGATGAGTCGCCCGTCCCGCACCACGCGGCCGAGTGTCGGGATAGCGCCGAAACCGGCCAGAAGGTCGCGCGCTGACCAGTGGCTCGTGGCGCGCTTGCCGGCAAGAAGCCCCGCCGCGCCCAGCACCAACGCTCCGGTGCAGACCGACGTCACGAAGCGCGCGGATGCGGCCTGTTGGCGCACGAAGGCCAGCACGGCTTCATCCCGCAGGAGCGCGTTCACGCCGACGCCGCCCGGCACGCAAATCAGGTCGAGCTTCGGGCAGTCCGCGAAGCTGCAAGTCGGCGTGAAGCTGATGCCCGTCGTCGACAGGACGGGCTCGCGGGACTTCCAGACAAGCGGCACCTCCTTCGCGACATCCAGGACCGAGAACATCTCGTAGGGGCCGGCAAGGTCGAGCTGCTGCAGGTTGGGAAACACCAGGAAGCCGAATCGAAGTTTCGATGCCATGTTCTTCTCCACGATTGACAGCCCGAGATTATCGATCGAGCCTGTGGCCATGACGCCATCCTGCCCACGTTTTCAGCCAGCTACTCCTCGCAGCATCGAGCTCCTGGCGTTCCCTGACGTGCAATTGCTGGATGTAGCGGGGCCACTCCAGGTCTTCGCCTCGGCCAACGATCTCGCGACCGGTGCCCGGCCCTACGAGCCGTCCGTGGTGGCCTCCGGTGGCGAGGGCGTGATCGCCTCGGCCGGGCTCGGCCTGGCGACCATGCCGCTGTCGGATCCCGCCGCGCCCATCGACACGCTGGTCGTGGCGGGTGGTCGCGGTGTCAATCCGGCGGCGCAGGACCTTGCCCTCGTTCACTGGGTGCGTGCCAAAGCTGCTTCGGCACGACGGGTGGTGTCGGTCTGCAGCGGCGCTTTCCTGCTGGCCGAGGCCGGGCTGCTCGATGGGCGGCGGGCCGTGACTCACTGGAGCCGCTGCGCCGAACTGGCGCGACGGTACCCGGCGGTCCGAGTCGAGCCCGACCCGATCTTCGTCCGCGACGGTCAAGTCTGGACTTCGGCAGGCATTACGGCCGGGGTGGACCTCGCCCTGGCCCTGGTCGAGGACGACCTCGGTGGGACGATGGCTCTCGCGGTGGCGAGGCAGCTCGTCGTGTTTCTGAAGCGGCCTGGCGGCCAGGCCCAGTTTTCCGCCGCTCTGGCCCTCCAGGTTGCCGATGCGGGCTTCGACCGCCTGCATTCCTTCATGTCGGAGAACCTCGAGCGCGACTTGTCGGTCGCGGTCCTGGCCGATGCCGTCGGCATGAGCCAGCGCAGTTTTGTGCGGCGCTATCGCGCGGCGACCGGCTCGACCCCCGCCCGCGCGGTCGAGCGGCTTCGCGTCGAGGCGGCGCGGCATCTCCTGTCCGAGACCGCACGGCCCGCCAAGCAGATCGCGGCACGGTGCGGCTTCGGCACCGACGAGACCATGCGGCGCGCTTTCCTCCGGCTGCTGGCCACGTCGCCGCAGCGCTATCGCGATGCCTTCGGTCGGGTGCGCTCCACTCCCGCGACCACGACCGCGGGGCAACACAGGCATGAATCGTCGATGCCGTTCGACAGCAGCCGAAACGTGGCGATCTCGTGAGCTATCGGGTCGGACATGCGACGTCCAGCAGATCGAGCATGCGCCCAATGGCACGCAGTCGGCCGCTTGCGGAGGCGATCGACGTCGTTTGCCGACGCTCACGGTGGACGGACCTTCCTGATACCAAGGCGGTCCGATGGCGTTGACGCCGGGTGACCGAAGGAACTTCAGCACCATGGCCGACCTCGCCGACCTGTTTCCCGGCTTCGGCTCGCATACGGCGTCGACCGATGCGGGCCGCATCTTCGCTCGCACCGGGGAGTCGGGGCCGCCGCTACTGCTACTGCATGGTTTCCCACAGTCGGCGGCCATGTGGCACCGGATCGCGCCGACCCTCGCGACGCGGTTCTCACTCGTGGTTCCCGACCTTCGCGGCTACGGCTGGTCTTCGGCCCCGGCGAGTCACGAAGGCCAGGGCTACACCAAGCGTGTCATGGGACGCGACATGGTGGCCCTGATGGACGACCTCGGCTTCGCCCGTTTCGCTGTGGCGGGCCACGATCGCGGCGCGCGCGTCGCCTACCGCCTCGCGCTCGACGAGCCGGGACGGATCTCCAAGCTGGCACTGCTCGACATCGTTCCGACCGCATCGGTTTGGCAGGCCCGCGAGACCGACCCCGCGATTGCGCCGCACTGGCCCTGGTTGGCCGGACCGGAGCCCGGGCCGGAGGAGGTCATCAAACGCGATCCGGACGGCTATTTCGAAGGGCTCATGGGCAAGTGGACCGAGGGCGGGAGCCTCGACGCTTTCGATCCCCGCGCGCTCGCGCATTACCGAGCTGCCTGGGGCGACCCGTCCCGCATCCACGCCATGTGCGAGGACTACCGTGCTGGCGCCACGCAGGACCTCGAAGCCGACCGAGGCGACGAGGCCGCGGGCAAGACCATCGACTGCCCGGTTCTCATTCTGGCCAGCACCCATTATCTGGTGAGGAGCAACAACACGCCGCCCGTCGGCATCTGGAGGGGCGGCCTCGCGCCCGATGCCGAGGGTGCGGAGATCGACAGCGGCCACTTCTTGGCCGAGGAGAACCCGGACGCCACGGCAGAAGCCCTGATGAGCTTTCTGTGACGGATCCGGAGACTGCGAGTGAGCGAAGGACCCGCGAGCCGGACCCGTCACGGGTGCGCGAGGGACTTGGCGTCGCGCTCGGCGCGGGAGGCGCCCGGGGATTTGCTCATGTCGTCCTGCTGGAAGCTCTGGACGAACTCGGGGTCGTGCCGGTGGCCATCACCGGAAGTTCGATGGGCGCCATCGTGGGTGCGGCCTATGCGGCCGGCTATTCCGGCCGAGACCTCCGAGCTCACCTCCTCCGCGTGCTCGGTCGCCGGCACCACGTTATGGGGCTGCTGCTCGACGCCCGCGTGGGGAAATTCACGGACGTGCTGCGGCGGGGTTTCTCCAACCCGGTGATGGTCGACGCCGAGGTGATGTTGAGCGCGTTCTGGCCGTCCGGCATGCCGGACAGCTTCGAAGCGTTGTCGATCCCTTTCGCGGCGATCGCGACCGACTATCACGCGCGCGTCGAACTGCTGCTCGACCACGGCCCGCTGCGTAGCGCCGTGGCGGGCTCGATGGCGATCCCCGGCCTGGTCCGGCCCGTCTTGCGGGACGGCCGGACGCTGGTCGATGGTGCCGCCGTCAATCCGCTGCCCTACGACCGTCTGCCCGCGCGGGCCGTCAAGGTCATCGCCTGCGATGTCGTGGCCGGTCCGGTTTCGGACATCGGCGCGATACCGACCCCGTTCGAGGCCATGTTCGGTTCGGCCCAGATCATGCAAAACGCCATCACGGCCAAGATGCTGCGCAACCGCGCCCCCGACCTCCTGCTGCGGCCGGCCGTTCAAGCCTTCAAGGCGCTCGACTTCTTCAGGTTCTCCAAGATCCTTCGGGCCGCCGAGGACGAGAAGGACGAGATCAAGCGGGCGATCGAGCAGGTGCTCGATCCACCTTGAGCGGTGCGAAACGCAGTTCCAGCAGCCGTGCCAACGTGTCGAGGGTCCCGGTATCGGCGATGCCGTCGACCCGCGACGGGCGGAATCGCCGTTGGAAGGCGCTGACCACCACGGCGGTCGCGTCGTCGTAGACCCGACTCGCGGCGAGGCCGTAGCCGTAACGGGCGAGGTCCGCCTGGAGCATCGCCACCTCATCGCCGCTTACGCCGCAGGCTAGGGCGGCTTCGGCATCGTCGCACGGGGGCACCCAGAGGCAAACCCCATCCTGGGCCAGGGCCGCCCAAGGAAAGCGCTCCCCCGGATCCTGCTTTCGGCCAGGCGCGATGTCGGAATGGGCCAGAACCCGTGCCGGAGCAATGCCGTGGCGCAACGCGACGTCGCGGCATAGAGCGATGACGGCCGCGACCTGTCGGTCGGGGAAGCGCGGCAGTCCGAAAGCATGGCCGCCGTTCACGATCTCGATCCCGACCGAGGCCGAATTCATGTCGGTCTCGCCCGCCCAGACCGATCGGCCCGCATGCCAGGCCCTCCGGGCTTCGGGCACGAGCTGGCATACGGAACCGTCCTCCCGGACAACGTAGTGGCAGGAGACCTGCGACGCCGCATCGCAGAGCCGAGCCAGGGCCGATGGTTCATCGGCCATGCCGGTGTAGTGCAGCACGAGGCTGTCCGGGGTCGCCCGACCCCGACGTTCGTCGTGATTCGGCGATGGCCGCACCGCGCCCGCGAGGGTGCTGTCAACGGTCCAGGGCGGGACGACGGCCACGGACCCGCGCCGTCAGGAGCGCGGGTAACCCGCCAGCTTGAGGCACACCGGTTCACCGTATTCGTCGTAGCCCATGCGGGCACAGCGTGGTGCCGGGCCAGGGCCGCCAACTGGGCCAGGACCGGGGCCGTCGTAGATGGGCGGCGGCGGCAGGGGCCGCGGCGTGGCGGCGGCGCCAAGGACGGCGCCGCTTCCCGCGCCGATCGCGGCACCGGCGAGAGCGCCTACCGGACGACCCGTAGCGAGACCGCCGATCAGCGCGCCCGTGGCGCCGCCAATGATGGCGCCACGGCCGGCATTGTATTCTTCCGGCGTCCGGGCGGCGCAGCCCGCCAGGGACAGGGCCGACAGCATGGCGACACCGACCGCCGCAAAGTTCCTGTTCATTTCGACTCCTCGCGGCACGACGCCGGGTCAGCCCGCGCTTCGCATGCTGCGGCCGGCTGGGTAAATACCGGCCTAACCATCCGGTCCTTCGTGGGTTCGCACGCACGTTCCATCCCGGTAAAACCGGGCTTTTCTTGGAGATAAATGTGCCGGCGCCAGTGCGGGTCGCCGGTCTCCCTTTGACGCGCAATCTCGACGAAGGCCTGTGTCGGAAACCACACATGTGACCGAAAACGCTCTGCCTAGCGCTCTGTTTAGGGGAATCGAAGACATCCCGTGCCGCCACGGCCCAGGTTTCGACTTATTTCGACGTCGGTTTGGCCCGATGTCGCTTCGGCGTCCTTTCATCGACCACACGCGGAGACCATCGCTTGCCTTCAACATCGCGCGCTATCCTGGTCGTCGGCACGCTCCTGGCCTCCGTCTCCTTGTCCCACGCCGCCAACAAGGCGGCATTCGATACGGAGACGCGGGATGCGATGCCGGATCTCAAGCCGGTCATCATGCCCTCGAAACCGGCCGGTCCCGCCGTGGTGGCCGATGGATCTGCAGCCCCCGGCAAGACCATGGTCGCCAGGCGTCGCGGCCGGCTTGCCAGGACCACGCTCCGCCGGGTCGGCCAGCTGATGCCCTCGTCGGTGATCCTGAGACCGAGCTTCGCGACCGGGCCGGCCGCCTCCGCCGTCGCCCTGCAAACGCCAGGGGCGGTCGAACCTGCGCTCCATGCGCCCTCCGGCAACACGGAGGCGGGCGCGAGGACGCCGGGTCCGCCCGCGGCCGAGACGCCCGATGGTCCCCGCGAACAGGGCTCGGGCACGGTGGGGGATCTGCTGGCCCGGCATGCCTTGGCCAACGGTGTTCCCCTGAAACTCGCGCAGGCCGTGGTCCGCATCGAAAGCCGCGGTAACGCCAGAGCCTCGAACGGAGGTGCGCTCGGCCTGATGCAGATCAAGTACGGAACGGCACGCGCGGCGGGATTCGGGGGACCGGCCGTGGGCCTTTTCGTGGCCGATACCAACCTGCGCTACGGCATGAAGATCCTCGGCGAAGCCTACCGGGCCGCTGGCGGCGACACCTGCGGCGCCCTGATGCGCTACCAGTCCGGGCATCTGGCGACGCGCATGAGCCGCGCCAACCACGCCTATTGCTCCAGGGCCCGAGCCATCATGGCGGGCGCGTGAGCCGGGCACGGTGACGCGTGGCCGACTGGGATCCCGCCCTCTACCGCCGTTTCGAGCAAGAGCGCACGCGGCCGGCCGTGGAACTGCTGGCGCGCGTCCCCCTGAACGGCATCGGCCATGGTTATGATCTCGGCTGCGGCCCCGGCAACAGCACCGAATTTTTGGTGCGGCGATTCGGCGAAGGCCGCGTGGCCGGACTCGACATGTCGGACGCCATGCTGGACAGCGCCCGTCAACGGCTGCCCGACGCGGACTTCGTGCGGGCCGACATCTCGACCTGCCGGCCCGAAGCGGCGCCGGACCTGATTTACGCCAACGCCGCGCTGCAGTGGATGCCGGATCACCGGATGCTCGTTCCGCGTCTGTTCGGGCTGCTGGCGCCGGGCGGCGTGCTGGCCGTGCAGATGCCTGACAATCTCGACGAGCCGTCGCATCGCGCCATGCACGAGGTCGCGACCCGGGCGCGCTGGACGGACAGCATCGGCGACGCCGGCGCGGCCCGGGCCGCGATCCAGCTGGCGCCGGCCGACTACTACGACCTGCTGGCGCCAGTGGCCGCCGAGGTCGACGTGTGGCGGACCACCTATTTCCACGTCATGGATGGGGCCGCCGCCATCGTGTCCTGGGTGCGGGCGAGTGGCCTGAAGCCTTTCGTCGATCCCCTGCCGCCCGAGCAGCAGGCGGAATACTTGTGCTCCTACGAGGCAGAGATCGAAAAAGCCTATCCGGTACGAGCCGACGGGCGGCGGCTGCTCGCGTTTCCGCGTCTGTTCTTCATGGCCCGCAAGGCGGCCTGATGGGCGCACCGGCCAGAGGCCTCCGCGCAAGCCGGCAGCGCCTTGGCGACCCCGAGACGCGACTTCGACCCTTTGCAGCGGGAGAGCCGCATGAACGACGCGTTCGCGCGGCCGTAGCAGGTTCGACGGCCGTCAGGGGCGCGGCTGACCACCCTTGCCGGGTGGCTTCGGAGGAGGCCAGGATCCCTGCGGCCGGTCGAGGCTCTGCTCGTGGCTGATCGCGCGCTCGACCACGTCGATGAATTGCTGGAGGTTCATGAAATCCGGGGCAGCGTCGCCCGACGCATGCGGGTCGGCCAGGATCGTGTTCACGAGATTGCGCCGATCCTCGACGAGGAAATCACGCAGCGAGCGAAGGCTGTCGATATGTTGCTTCATCATCCGTCGCTCCGGGTCTGTCGCCGCCGCCGGCCGTCGGCGCATGCGCGGGCGCCCGGTTCCGCCGGGTGCCCCATCGAGTCCCGCATAGACATAAACCCGCCCCGAGTCACCGCCCGACGCTTCTCGGGACCACCCGAATCGCCACGCAAGCACTGCAACGAAGTGGGCGGCTCCTATTCAAGAAGCGTTCAGCACCGCGGTGGTAATCTGGGCATTGCTGATTTGTAACGGGGCACGCGCTTGCGCCGTACCGGCCTTGGCGATAGCCCCTGCGGCTGGAGCCTCGGCCGGCTCAGATTGGGGACTGACGCGTTCGGATGTCGGAACTGGATGCGATACCGCTGTTCGGCGGGGGATTCATGGCGGTGGCGCAACTCGCCAGCCACCACGGCGTCCTCGCGTCCGCGGCGCAACTGTCCCATGAGACCGGCCTCGGGGACGTTCCGCCCACGGCCGACGACCTCGCGCGGTCTGCCATCGGCATCGGGTTGAAAGCCCGGGTGGTGCGCGACCCCACCCTGAAGCGCCTGAAGACGATCCCGGTCCCGGCCATCATCAAGGTCAAGGACGGCACCTGGGCGGTGTTCGGCGTCGAAACGGACCCGGGCCTCTACCGGGTCATCGATCCGGTCACGCGGCGCCAGCTTCAGCTCCCGATCGAGGATGTCCTTGCGCGCATCGACCGGGACGTCATCCTGATCGGCAAGAGCGCAGAACTCTCGGTCGAGCAGCTGAAGTTCGGCCTGAGCTGGTTCGTGCCGGCCCTCAAGCGCTATCGCAAGCCCTTCGTCCACGTGCTCGTCACATCGTTCTTCATCAATCTGCTGGCGCTGGCGACGCCGCTCGTGTTCCAGTTGGTGGTCGACAAGGTCCTCGTGTCGAAGAGCTATTCGACCCTGGTCGTGGTCATCCTGGCCATGGTGCTGATCTCTTTCTTCTCGGGCATCCTGAAGTATCTTCGCGCCTATGTGCTGAACCACACGTCGAACCGGATCGACGTCGAGCTCGGTGCCAAGCTCTACGCCCACCTGGTCCGGCTGCCGATCAGTTACTTCGACCGGCGTCCGGCCGGCATCATCGTGACGCGCGCGCGCGAGATCGAGACGGTCCGCCGCTTCCTGACCGACCAGAGTCTCACGTCGGTCATCGACTTGATGTTCCTGTTCATCTACATCGCTGTCTTGATGCTCTATTCGGCGAAGCTCACCTTGGTGATCCTGCTGCTAATTCCGGTGTACTTCGGCATCAGCGTTTTGATGAAGCCGGCCTACCGACGCCGGCTCAAGGACAAGTTCCGGCGCTGGTCGAAAGCGCAGCAGCTGCTCGTCGAGACCGTGGTGGGCATTCAGACCATCAAGGCCTCGGCTGTCGAGCCGATCTTCCAGAAGCTCTGGGAGGAACGCCTGTCGCTCTACGTCAAGGCCGGCTTCCGCAGCATCATGCTGGGCACGGTCACCCAGACCGGCATCCAGTTCGTGACCAATCTGCAGACCGCCCTGGTGCTGTTTTTCGGCACGCAATTGGTGATCTCCGGCACCATGACGGTGGGAGGGCTGATCGCTTTCAGCATGATCGGCCAGCGCGTCACGCAACCGATCCTGCGCAGCGCACAGCTGTACCAGGGTTTTCAGGAAGTGCAGGTGTCGCTCGAACACCTCGCCGACATTCTGGACGTACCTGTCGAGCGCCAGCCTTCGTCGCTGCAGTCGCTCCCGGTGCCCCAGGGCGAGATCCAGCTTCGCAACGTCAGTTTCCGCTACCGCCCCGAACTCCCCGAAGCCTTGAGCAAGGTCAGCCTTCATGTGGCGCCCGGCGAGGTCGTCGGTATCGTGGGTCCTTCCGGCTCGGGCAAGTCGACGCTGACCAAGCTGGTGCAGCGGTTCCACGGTCCGACGAGTGGCGACATCCTGCTCGACGGCATCGATATCGCCCAGGTCGATCCCACGTGGCTGCGTCGCCAGCTCGGCGTGGTGCTGCAGGAGAATTTCCTCTTCAATCAAACCGTGCACGACAACATCGCCCTGGCGAATCCGTCGATGTCGCGGGCACAGGTGGTGCGGGTCTCGCGGCTTGCGGGTGCCGACGAGTTCGTCAGCAAGCTGCCTCAGGGCTATGACACCATGATCGAGGAGCGGGGCGCCAATCTGTCGGGCGGGCAGCGCCAGCGCATCGCCATCGCGCGCGCGCTGGCGACCGACCCGCGCATCCTCATCTTCGACGAAGCTACCAGTGCGCTCGACTACGAAAGCGAGCGGATCATTCGGGAGAACATGGAACAGATCGCCCGCGGCCGCACCGTGATCATCATCGCGCATCGGCTCGCTGCCGTGCGCCACTGCGACCGCATCGTCGGCATGATCCACGGCGAGATCACCGAGGTCGGCACGCACGATGAACTGATCCGCCGCCGCGACGGGCTCTACGCCCGGCTTTGGTCCCTGCAAACCGATCAGGTGAGCGCATGAGGACGCCGCGAGGACGCTCGGGACGCGACGGCTTATCGCTCGTGCCCGACACTGCACCATCGGATCCGCAGTCGCAGGTCGGCCGGATGCCGGGCACGGGCGTGGCGGTGCCGCGGTCGTCGCAGCCGCAGACGCGGCAGGAGCCAGCCCGGGGATCACGACGCGACGCGGCGCAAGGCGACGGGCCGGGCTCAAGACAGCTGGGGCGGCTCAAGGTCGCCGGACGGCCCACGATCGACCTCGACGAACTCTGGGCGCCGGTCAGGCCGCGGCGTGTGTCGCACGATCGCGAGTTCCTGCCCGGGGCCTTGGAAATCCTCGAAGCGCCGGCCTCGCCGATCCGGGTCATGCTCATCTACGCCCTTTGCGGCCTCGTCGCGACGGCCCTGGCCTGGTCCTGGTTCGGCCACCTCGACGTCTATGCGGACGCGGCCGGCAAGGTGCAGGCGTCGGGACGTACCAAGGTGGTGCAGCCTGTGAGTTCGGGACGCGTCACCAAGATCATGGCGAGCGACGGAGACGGCGTGAAAGGCGGCGACGTACTGGTCCAACTCGATCCTACGCAGGCGATCGCCGATTGGACCGTGGTGCGGGACAACCTGTCCAATGCGCGGGCCGAGGTGGTGCGGTATCGGACCGAGTTGGCGGCCAGCCAGACGACGACAATCGACACCAAACCCGCGGTGGTGTGGCCGGCGGATCTTTCGTCCGAGGTCAAGAGCCGCGAAGAGCAGGCGCTGCGGAGCGAGTTGTCGAGCTTGGCCGCGACCATTACAAACCTCACGGCGCAAAAGACCGCTAAGGAAGTGGAGCGCGACAAATACCAGGCCAACATCGAACCGCAAAAATCGGTGATCAACCTGATCAACGAGCACCTCGGCATGCGAAATACTCTCTTCAAGGATGGCTGGAACAGCCGCGTGACGGTCCTCGAACAAGAGCAGCAATTGCAGACCGCGAAATTGCAACTGGTCAACCTGCAAGGGAGCTTGGCGGAAAGCACCGCTGCGATCCCCGTGATCGAGAGCCAGATCGAAATCGCGCGACAGAGCTTCGTCAACTCGAACACCAAGGCGCTCGTCGCGGCCCAGCAACAGGTCGATCAGCTCACCCAGAGCCTCATCAAGGCGGCCGACAAGGTCTCTAACATGACGATCATGGCGCCCATCACCGGCACCGTACAGGCCACTGCCGTGACGACGGTCGGCCAGGTCGTCACGACGGGTCAGCAGCTGATGCAGATCGTGCCCGAGGACGCCCCGCTCGAGATCGAGGCCTACGTTCTCAACAGCGACGCAGGATTCATCAAGGCGGGCCAGGATGCGACCATCAAGGTGGACACGTTTCCTTATACACGCTACGGCACCATCGACGGCAAGGTCGTGAAGATCGCAACCGATGCCCTCCCGGGCAAGCAGGCGCAACAGCAGCAGCAGAACGGCTCGACGCCGCCCAGTGCGGACGGCGCTATGTCGGCGACGACCGCGGCGCAGCAGACCCAGGACTTGGTTTTCCCGGTGACGATCGCTCCCCTGCAGAAAGGATTGAAGGTTGGTGGTCGCATGCTTCCGCTAACATCCGGCATGACCGTAACGGTCGAGATCAGAACCGAGAGCCGCAGGGCGATCGACTACATCCTGTCTCCGCTTCACTCGATGTTCGAACAGTCGGCGCAGGAACGATGATGGGGCTCATGCGTTTTGCCACGCGTAGGTTTTGTCGGCCTGTGCCGGGCGAAACGCACTCGAGTGCTCTGTTGAGAGAAAGTTAAACTAGCTTGAGCACGCTTTTGTCGTCCGACCTGAGTTCGACGATGACGGCGAGCTGAGGACCGTGTCCCCCGGGTGGCAGAGGGGCTCGAGTAACGTGGGTCAGTCGTTTGCGGCTGGCATGGCAAAGGATCACTGACATGGCGAGTTACTACGGCGGATATGGTGGCTACGGCGGCTACTATGGTGGTTACGGCGGCTACTATGGTGGCTATGTCGGCGGCTACTACGGTGGCTATTATGGAGGGTATGTCGGCGGCTATTATGGTGGGTACGTCGGCGGCTACTACGGTGGCGGCTACTATGGTGGCGGCTACTATGGTGGCGGCTACTACGGTGGCGGCTACTATGGTGGCGGCTACTACGGTGGCGGCTACTACGGTGGCGGCTACTACGGTGGCGGCTACTACGGTGGCGGCTACGTCGGCGGCTACTACGGTGGCGGCTACTACACCGCCTACAGTGCGGCAGCCTGACCGCTCTCTAAGCTCCATCTGGACTCGGTCCTGCAACGCCGGCTTACGAGCCGGCGTTGTCATATGAACTATCCTCTGTCAGCTATTTGCATCCTCGTCGTCGAATCGAGCTTGGGGCTCTTGATCCCCCTTGCACTGGAAATCGAGACAAGCCGCGATCCTACCCGATCATCGCTTCGCCGCCGCGATCTGGGTCAGCCAGTTCCGGTAAAGTTGTGACGACGACGCTCGCCAAAGGGCCACCAGGGCGGGCCGGATCGCCCATTCACGCGGAAAGGCGTCGAGGGCGCCCGGATCCTTCGACTCGGCCCGATCCTGAAACAACGCGAGGCGGCTCTCGGTCTTTGCATCGAAGTAGTGGGCCGGGAGAGCGGGGAGGCCGTCGCGCTCCCCTTGAAGGTAGAGTTGCGCATCGCGGCGGTATTCGCGGAAGAGCGAGTCGACGTCGTATTCGGGGTGTCCCTGCAGGAAGACGAACAGGCTCGCCCATTGCTTGGTGAACGTGTCGATGCCGGCTTCGAGCGATCGGGACACGATGCGATAACCGTGCGACCTTAAATCGCCTTCTTCAAGATCGTTCCATCGTGAATGCGGCACCTGCATGCCCGGCGGGGCCCCATCCAGCAAACCATCGGGTGCCACCTTGACGCATTCGAACAAACCGAAGCGCTTGTCCGGCAGGCGCCGCCGCGTGACGCCGTCGAGGTGGAATACGGCCGCATGGGCAGCCAGGCAGGACCACAGCGTCGACACGGTGTTGTGCTCCGCCCAATCGACCATTCGGGTCAGGGACGGCCAATAAGGTTCGCCAACGAGGGTGTTTGCGATCGGCTCGGTCCCGGTCACGATCAAGGCGTCGAGCCGCACACCCTCGAGCGCAGCCGCGTCGCGATAGCGCGCGTCGAGGTAGGCGCGCGTCTCGGCTCCTCGAGGGATGTCGGGTAGGGCGAAGAGATGGAGTCGCACGTCGGTTGGACCGGAGGCGACAGCCAACAGCCGCGCGAACTGCCGTTCGGTGGCCCGGACTGCGCCGTCCGGCATATTGTTCACGAGCCCGATGTCGAGATGACCGCGGAACGCGTCCCGGCCGAGGCTATCGGCTTGCCGCGACCGCGCATCGCGCGGTTCGCTCCACGAGATCGGATCCGCGTGGACCGGCCCGACGCCTTGAACGATCAGGGGCATGGTCGGGCTCCTTTCGACGTCCGCCGGTCATTCAGCCGCCAGCACCCGGCGGTCGTGGGGCGAAGCCGCCGCGAGTGCCTGGTCGAGGTCGTCGAGGATGTCGTCGATATGCTCGATGCCGACGCTGAGGCGGATCATCTCCGGCCGGACACCGGCCTTGCGCTGGTCCTCGAGCGCCATCTGCCGGTGGGTCGTCGAGGCCGGGTGGCAGGCCAGGGACTTGGCGTCGCCGATATTGACCAGCCGCTTCACGAGCTTCAGGGCGTCGTAGAACACCTTGCCGCCCTCGAGACCGCCCTGCACGCCGAAGGTCAGGAGGGACGGCGGCCGGCCATCGAGGTATTTCGCGGCCAGCGCGTGATAGGGCGAGCTCGCAAAACCCGCGTAGCTGACCCAGGCGACCCGCGGGTCGCGGTCGAGCGCCTCGGCCACCTTGCGGGCGTTCTCGACATGGCGCTCGACCCGGAGCGCCACCGTCTCGATGCCCTGCAGCAGCATGAAGGCGCTCATGGCGGGCAGAACCGCGCCCGTGGTGCGCTGATACACGCTCCGGCAGCGCGCCGCATAGGCCGAGGCGCCGAAGTGCTCGGTGTAGACGAGGCCGTGGTAGGATTCGTCGGGCGTCGAGAACATGGGGAAGCGTTCGGCATGGTGCGCCCACGGGAAGGTCCCTCCGTCCACGACGATGCCGCCGAGCGTCGTGCCGTGCCCGCCCATGAACTTGGTCAGCGACTCCACCACGACATCGGCGCCGTAGCGGATGGGTTTCAGGAGGATCGGTGTCGCGACCGTGTTGTCGACGACGAGCGGGACGCCGTGCCGGTGGGCCACCTCGGCCAGGGCCTCGATGTCGCAGATGTTGCCGGCCGGATTGCCGACGCTTTCGCAGAAGACCGCGCGGGTGTCCCCGTCGATCAGTCGCGCGACCGCCTCGGCCGAGTCGGATTCGGCGAAGCGGGTCGTGATGCCCTGGCGCGGCAGAACGTGGGCGAACAGCGTGTGAGTGGTGCCGTAGAGTTGCGGCACCGATACGATGTTGCCGCCGCAATCGGCCAGATTGGCGATGGCATAATAGAGCGCCGTCTGACCCGTCGACACCGCCAAGGCCGCGACCCCGCCCTCGAGCGCCGCAACGCGCTCCTCGAGCACGGCGGTGGTCGGGTTGGAGATGCGGCTGTAGCGGTAGCCCTCCTGTTCCAGGTTGAACAGCGCGGCCCCGTGGTCGGCGCTGTCGAACGCATAGGCGACCGATTGGTAGATCGGCACAGCCACGGCCTTGGTGGTCGGATCGTCGGTGAATCCGGCGTGAAGCGCGATCGTCTCGTTCCGCATGGGTTCGACCTTGTCCCGTTTCGGTGCGATGGACGGCCAGTGGCCCCAAGTTCGCCCGCACTCTCATATATAGAGGTGAGAGGTGTGAAACACTCGTCACCAAACGCAGGCCGAAGCAACACTCGCGCCTTGACGAAAGCACGTTGCTGTTCGCTGACGAACGCCGACGCATCGGTAAGCTTAATGGCTGCACGACTTCCGCCGTTTAGAAACCGGCAAGGGCTCGCGATGCAGGTTCCGCGGGCGGCAGGCGGAGGATCGGCCGAGATCTAGCCTGGAGCCGCGACCCGATGCCTCCGCAACTGGCAGCCTCCCCGGGCAAGGCTCCTCGGCCTTCGCCCACCAAGCGATGGCTCCGCGCGCTCGAGTCGACGGCCGGCCTCGAGGGGGCCGGCGCCCGCACGTTCCCCGACGTCATCGATGAACTCGCGGCCCGGCACGGCCATGCGCCCGCGCTGCTGTCGGACCTCGAATGCTTCAGCTTCGCGGAACTCGGGGCGCGCTCCAACCGCTACAGCCGCTGGGCCCTGTCACTGGATCTGGCGCCCGGCGCCGCGATCGGGCTGATGATGCCGAACCGCCCCGAATATCTCGCGGCCTGGATCGGTATCGCGCGCGTGGGCTGCACGACCGCGCTGCTCAACACGAATCTCGTCGGAGCCGCGCTGGCCCATTGCATCGCGGCGGCCGGGCCGCAGCACGTCATCGTGGCGGCTCCCTGCGCCGCTGCTTTCGCGGACGCCCTGCCCTATCTGGCATGGCGGCCACGAGCATGGCGGCACGGGGAGGGGGGCACGGACAGCCTCGACGATACCCTGGCGACATTCTCGGACGCCCCGCTCGACATCCGAGAGCGCCGTCCTCCGCACCCGTCGGCCCGTGCGCTCTGCATCTACACATCGGGCACGACCGGCCTGCCCAAGGCCGCCAACGTGAGCCATCGACGTATCATGACCTGGAGCCATTGGTTCGCGGGCCTCGCGGAAACGGGTCCATCGGACCGCATGTACGACTGCCTTCCGCTCTATCATAGTGTCGGTGGCGTGGTGGCGCCGGGGTGCGTGCTTGTGACGGGCGGCTCGGTCGTGATCGGCGAGCGGTTTTCGGCCTCCCGGTTCTGGGACGCGATCGCCCGCTGGGACTGCACGATGTTCCAATATATCGGCGAGCTGTGCCGCTACCTGCTGGGTGCGGCCGAGGACGGCGGCGCCGTGCCGACCCACAGACTGAGGCTCTGCCTGGGCAACGGGTTGCGGCCGGACATCTGGGAGGCGTTCCAGGATAGGTTCGGGATTCCGGAGGTCCTGGAATTCTACGCCGCCACGGAGGGCAGTTTCTCGCTCGTCAACGTCGAAGGCAAAGTCGGCTCGCTCGGCCGTATCCCACCCTTCCTGGCGCATCGCTTCCCGGCCGCCCTTGTCCGCTTCGACGTCGAGGCCGGCCTGCCGCTCCGAGACCCTCAAGGTTTCTGCCTGCGCGCAGCCGTGGGAGAGGTCGGCGAAGCCTTGGGGTTGATCGGCGGCATCGACCGCGCCGGCGGCACCACGCGGCCGGCCGGAACCTTCGAGGGCTATACCAGCACGGCCGACAGCGACGCCAAGGTACTGAGCAACGTGTTCGCGCCGGGCGACCGCTGGTTTCGCACCGGCGACCTCATGCGGCAGGATACGGCCGGCTTCTTCTACTTCGTCGATCGGGTCGGTGATACGTTCCGCTGGAAAGGCGAGAACGTCGCGACCTCCGAGGTCGCGGAAGTGCTGCTGAGTGCAGAGGGCGTCGCCGATGCCAGCGTCTATGGCGTTGCAGTGCCCGGGCAGGACGGCAAGGCCGGCATGGCGGCGCTGGTGGTCGAGGCCGGCTTCCAACTGCCGGCCCTGCACGAACACTTGGCGGCGCGGCTTCCGGCCTACGCACGGCCGCTCTTCCTTCGCCTGCGCGCCGGCATCGCCACCACGGAAACATTCAAGCAGATCAAGGCACCGCTCCTCCGCGACGGTTTCGATCCTGCCCTGATCGACGAGCCGCTGTTCGTCTATGACCGCGAGGTCGGCGCCTACGTGGTGCTCGACGCCTTGCTGTATGCCCGGATCGTTTCGGGCGTCCTCAAGCTCTGACGCTTCACGTCCGCCTCAATTTCTCGAGGCCCGGGTCAGCCCGCAGCGCTCGCCCGAGCTCCTGCGAGATTTCCGTCAAAAGGGCGACAGCGGCCGGGATGAAGCCGGTCAGGCCGTAGAAATGGTGGATCATGCCGGCGTGGCAGCGGAGCCGCACGGCGACACCGGCCCCCCTCAACAGGTCGGAATAGGCGCTGCCCTCGTCGCGCAGGGGGTCGAATTCCGCCGTGTGGATGAGGGCCGGCGGCATGTCGGCGAGATCCGCCGCGCGCAGCGGCGACAGGCGGGGGTCGTCGAAATCCGTCATCCCGGGCGCATAGTCGACGAGGTCGCGCCGCATCAGAGCCGCGTCGAGGAGATGGCCTTCGCCGAAGGCCAAGCGGGACGGCGTCCGGGCCTCGACGTCGAGCACCGGGCAGAGGAGCAGTTGGCAGGTCAGTCGCGGACCCGGCCGGTGCCTGATTGCGCGCGACGCCACCGTGGCCAACGTGGCCCCGGCCGAGTCGCCGCCGACCGCGATGCGGATGGGGTCGAGGCCGAAAACGGCCGCCCGCTCAAGCACGTCCACCGTTGCGGCGCAGGCATCTTCGACTGCGGCCGGAAAGGGATGCTCCGGCGCCAGGCGGTAGCCGACCGACACCACGCGGCACCCGGCCCCGTCGGCTAGCCAGCGGCAGAGGGCGTCGTGGGTGTCGAGGTCGCCCGCCACGAGGCCGCCCCCATGGAAATAGACGAGGCCCGGCAGGGTGCGGCGTGGATCGCCGAGGGGTCCGTAGATCCGGGCCGGCAGGGCACCACCGCCGCCCACCACCGTCGTCTCGACGGTTTCGATCGCCGGCGGGCGGGCGGCCATACGCATCAGGGCCGCAAAGCTCCGCCGCCGCTCCGCCGCCGTGACCCGCGAGTGATCGACGCCCGGCCCGGCCGCCAGCATGGCCAGGAGCCGCTGGGCTCGCGAATCGAGCGGCATCGCCTGGGTCCCGCGCAGCTCAGCAGGAGGCGACGCGAGCGATGGCGCTCTCGTCCATCTCGGGCACGACGGAACGGACATGGCGCGCCGTGCGCGTGCGCATCGTCACGATCTCCTCGGCCATGGTTGGATGGACCGCCATGGTGGCGTCAAAATCGCGCTTCGTGGCACCCATGAGAACCGCAATGGCGCACATCTGGATCATCTCGCCCGCCTCGGGACCCAGGATGTGGACGCCGAGCACACGGTCCGTCATGCCGTCCACCACGAGCTTGAACACGATCCTATCCTGGCGCCCCGAGAGGGTCGCCTTGAGGGGACGGAAACTCGCGCGATAGATGTCGACGACGGCACAGCTTCGGCGGGCTTGCCGCTCCGTCTGCCCGACCGACCCGATCTCGGGCGTGCAGAACACGGCGGACGCGATGTGAGCATGATCGACGCTCGTGGGCCTGTTGCCGAACAACGTATCGGCCAGCGCATGTCCCTCGCGAACCGCCACGGGCGTCAGGTTGACCCGGTCGGTCACATCGCCGACCGCGTGGATGGAGGGGACCGTGCTGCACGAGAAAGCGTCGACTTTGACCGCCCCCTTGCGATCGAGCGCCACGCCGGCCTCCTTGAGCCCGAGGCCGCGCGTGTTGGGGTCGCGTCCTGTGGCGACCAGCACCTGGTCGACCGCGAGCGTCGTGCCGTCCGGCATGGCGACCTCGACCTGGCCATCCGCCCAGTTCAGCGCCCTCGGCAAGGTGCGGGGCATCAGCGTGATGCCGGCATGGACCAGGGCATCGGCCAAGCCGTCGCGCATGTCGTCGTCGAAGCCGCCGAGGATCTGGTCGCCGCGAAACGCCACCGTCACCTCGGCGCCGAGCCGAGCGAACACGGAGGCGAACTCAAGCCCGATATAGCCGGCACCGATAACCAGCAGGCGGCGCGGGAAGGTCTTCAGGTCGAAGACCTCGTTCGATGTGACGGCGAACTCAAGCCCCGGGATCTCGGGAAACAGCACCGGCCGCCCCCCCGTCGCGACCAGGATGTGCTCGGCCTCGATCGTTCCGCCGTCAGCCACAACCACTCGGTTCGGGCCGTCGACCCTGGCCCGCCCATGAACGAGCGAGGCGCCGGCCGCTTCCAGATTATCGCGGTAGAGGTTCGACAGGCGGGTGATCTCTTTTTCCTTGGCGGCCACGAGATCCGGCCAGTCGAAACGCGTGGCGCCCACGGTCCATCCGAAGCCGGCCGCGTCGGTGAATTCATCCGCGAAGCGGCTCGCGTAGACATAGAGCTTCTTGGGCACGCAGCCGCGCAAGACGCAGGTTCCGCCGACACGATGATCCTCGGCAACCATCACCCTGGCGCCGTGGGACGCGGCGATCCGCCCGGCCCGGACCCCGCCCGACCCCGCCCCGATCACGAAGAAGTCGACCTTATCGACCATGCTCACGATCCTTCCCTCCGGCCGCGAACCCCGGCTTCAGGATCCCTGGCGGAAACAACCGCTTCGGCTCACGCATCCACGACGGGCCTATTCAGGACGACGAGGCGGTCATTCCAAGGGCGTCCTCGGGCCGGCGATATTGCGCCGCAGAACGAGACCGGCCGCTCAGAATTTGTCGCCCCTCTTTTCCATCTCGGTCTGCACGCGCTTCATCATGAAAGTCGAGGTTTCCTGCGTCCAGGCCTGCATGGCGATCACCAGCTCGTCGAGCATCAGAGGCTGGGCTTCGACGTATTTCTTACCGGCCGGGCTGGCGAAGAAGGCCGCGGTCGCCTTGAGTTCGTCATCGTTCAGGCGCCGAGCATAGATCCTGGCCGCGATGTTGATCATCTCATCCGTCTTCTTGTCGAACTCCGGTTGCAGTTGCGTCAGCACGCTCGCCACATCCTTCCCATATTCGGGGCGCGTGCGCGTCACCACCATGGGGATCTGGGCTGCGAGTTGGGGCACCATCGGTTCGAACGACCGCCCCATGCCGGACGAGAGCACGACCTGACGCGCCACGGCGAGCTTTTCGGGCGGAACGTCGGGCGGGGGCAGAGACGGCAGCGCGGCTGGCGGCGATGCCGGGGCAGCCGCGGTGGGCGCGGGCGCGGCTGGTGCCGCCTGCTGGGCTTGGGCCGGACCGCCGACAGCCAGCGCCAGCACAACGGACGCGACTGCAGCGCGGAACGAGAATGTCATGATGAATCCTTCATGCCGTGAGGCCGAGACGGGTGCGATCGATGATCTGCGTTCCCTGCCCGTTGTCCGTGATGACGGCCGAGGCCAGCCCGATGAACAGTCCGTGCTCGACGACACCGGGGATCGCCGCCAGCCGGGATGCGAGGGCTTCGGGCTCGGGGATCGCGCCGAAATGACAGTCCAGAAGAAGATGGCCGCCGTCGGTCACGAAAGGCTCGCCCGACGACGCGACACGCAAGACCATCGTACCACGAGCGCCGGTCGCGGTACCGGCGGACTGGACCTTCTTCGAGGTCGAGGCAAGGCCGAAGCGATTCACCTCCACGGGGAGAGGAAACTGTCCCAAGCGGTCCACCTTCTTGGAGGAATCGGCAATCACCACCATGCGGGTCGAAGCCGAAGCCACGATCTTCTCGCGCAGGAGTGCGCCACCTCCGCCCTTGATCAGCCGCAATTGGGGGTCGAACTCGTCGGCGCCGTCGATAGTCAGATCGAGATCCGGATTGTCGTCGAGCGTGGTCAGCGGGATCCCTAGCTCTGCAGCCTGCGCACGCGTGCGCTCGGAGGTCGGAACGCCGACGATGTCGAGTCCGCTCCGCACGCGCTCAGCCAGCAGAGCCAGGAAGTGCTTGGCGGTCGACCCCGTGCCGAGCCCGAGACGCATCCCATCCTCGACGAATTCGAGCGCGCGGGCGGCGACGCGTCGTTTCGATGTTTCATCGCGAGGATCGGCCATGCGAAATGGGTTCGGATTGCTGTTGAATGCGCGGTGGCAGTAAAGCCCGGCGAGGACTAGCGGTTCGCTGGGCAAAAGGCAATCGATCAAGGACCCGGCATCCACCTGCCGCGGTGTTGCGGCGGCACCACCAAAGCTTCACCTCACGTTCAGCTAGGCGCGGCTATTCACAGCGACGTCGACGGGATCAAATGACTCGTCGCGGCCGATGCCCGGCGTCGGCCATTTCCCCTTCAGCTTGCAAGGAGCTTTCCATGTCGGCGGTCAAGAAGACAGTCGCGGCCGGGCTCGCAGCCCTGACACTCGGCACTGCCACCATCGCGGCCTCGTCACCGGCGGAAGCCTGGTGGCGCTACGGCTGGGGTGCCCCAGTTGCGGCCGGCGTCCTCGGCGGCCTTGCGGCCGGCGCCATCATCGGCAGCGCGGCCCGTCCTTATGGCTACGGTTACGGCCCCGGCCCTTACGCCTGCGTGCGCCGCCGTCCTGTCTACGACGGCTATGGCAATTTTGCAGGTTACCGCCCCGTCCGGGTCTGCTGAACCGGGCAGAGCCTCGCAGAGCTTGGCCGATCGGGCTGCAGCGCCCGATCGGCCAGCGAGACCCTCCGGTTCGCGCCCCACCGGAGGGTCTTCGCCGATCGAGAGCCGTCAGGCCAAGTGCTTGGCGGCTCTCTTTCGTTCCAGCACCGTCGCCCGGCGATCGCCGGAGGACGACGAACCGTGGAGAGATATCTCCCCTTGGAGATCCTATTTGCCTGGGGGCGTGCAGACCACCGTGTCGTTGAGCACGTAGCAGATCGACATGGTACCGGTCCGGACATCCACCCGGAACACGCCGCCTTCCCGGTCGTGTCGCGACGCGATCAGCGCATATTCGCTCTGCGACTGCGCGCCGCCGCCCTCGCCGGGTGGATAGCACAGCGTGACGCCGATCGTGTTCTCGGACAGGCCATACTGGCAGGCTCCCATTTCACCGGTCGCCTTATCGAGCCGATAGACCCGGTTGAGGTCGGTTTCCGGTGCAGCCAGGAACTCGTAAGAGGCTGCCGAAGCCTGGCTGGCCAACACGAGCCACAGGCCGGCACCGAGCCAGGCCGGCGTCGCCGATAAACCCATCTTCATCCTCTCCGGCGCTCCGAATCGCGCTACGAGTACCGGAACCGGCAGCGCGATACCAGTCCGGGCGAAGCTCCTGCGCCGCCGCGGACGCACGTCGAGGATCTCATGCCGTCTCCTGCCCCACTGGTCGTGTTCGACCTCGACGGCACCTTGGCCGAAACCGCGGGCGACCTGATGGGGGCTCTGAACCACGTGCTGGCGCTCGACGGCATCGCGCCGCTGCCCGTGGATCGGGCCCGCAATCTTCTCGGGTCGGGTGGCCGGGCCCTGATCCGGCGCGGCTACGCGACGGACTGCCGCGACCTCGACGAGGCCCGGCTCGAGGTTCTGTTCGGGCAGTTCCTCGCCTTCTACGAGGACCACATCGCAGACCATTCGCATCTGTTCCCGGGCGTGATGGAGGCGCTCGACCGGATCGAGGCCCGCGGATACGGCATGGCCGTCTGCACCAACAAGTTGGAGCGTACCGCGCGGAAGCTGCTCGACGTGCTGGGCGTGTCGGCCCGCTTCGAGGCCATCTGCGGCCAGGACACATTTGCTGTCTCGAAGCCCCAGGCCGGAGCCCTGCTGGGCACCATCGGGGCGGCGGGCGGCCGCCCCGACCGCAGCGTGATGGTGGGCGACAGCGTCACCGACATTGCCACCGCCAAGGCCGCGAACGTCCCCGTCGTGGCGGTAGATTTCGGCTACACCGACACGCCGGTCGCGGATCTCGGGCCCGACCGTGTCATCGGGCATTTCGACGAGCTCGATGCGGCCGTCGAAGCGCTGCTCGTCGCAGATCGGGCCAACGGTGGGCGCGACAGGGATTGAACCTGTGACCCTTCGCGTGTGAAGCGAATGCTCTCCCGCTGAGCTACGCGCCCTGACCGTGTGGCGGGAGGTATCGGTCGTCTTCAGCGCTGTCAAGCAAGCGTGGCGTGCCGGCACGACCGACCAGCGGCACTGTCACAGCACAGCAACGCTCGGCCGCATTCGGCTGGTCAGCATTGTCGTGAGGCGGGAATATGGCAGCATGGTAACCACTCAGTGACGGATTCGCCGTAGTCGGGGCACGGACTACTCCTTTCGACAAGAGGCATGACGATGCGGTCAAACGTACTCGCCCTGGCCGGAACCTTCAGCGTCGCGATCATCGCGGCCCAGGTACCGGCACAGGCCTATGAAGGCGATTTTTTCACGGAACAGCACAGGGCTTACTTCGAGAGCGGGAACCGTCCGCAATCTGCCCCGCAGGCCCTGCCGACGACGCGGCCGCGGGCTGCGGCGGCACGGCCGACCGCTGCGGCTGCCCCGCCCATGGCGGCTATCCGCACGGAGGACGACCAGGATCAGCAGTCGCTTTTCAACACCGGCCATGCGATCTACAGCGGCGCGCCGCAGACCGAAGACCGCCCGCTCGCGTCGGCGATTCCACGCGAGTTGGTGGCCTTCGACGGTCCCCAGGCGCCCGGCACCATCGTGGTGTCGACACAGGAGAAGCGCCTCTACTTCGTGATGCCCGACAGGCAGGCCATCCGGTACGGGGTCGGCGTGGGCCGGCCCGGTTTCGAGTGGTCGGGCGGCCAGACGATCACGGCCAAGCGCGAATGGCCCGATTGGACGCCGCCGCCCGAAATGATCCAGCGCCGTCCCGAGATTCCGCACCACATGGCGGGTGGCATCGACAATCCCCTCGGTGCCCGCGCCATGTACCTCGGCGGCACCGTGTACCGCATCCACGGTTCCAACGAGCCCGACACCATCGGCCAGGCCGTGTCGTCGGGCTGCATCCGCATGACCAACGAGGACGTGGCGGACCTCTACGAGCGCGTGAAAGTCGGCACGAAGGTGATCGTCGAGCGCTGAGCCACGATCGAACCAGGCGAGTTCCGCCCACGAAGAGCCGGGCACCCCTGCCCGGCTCTTCGCGTTGCCCAGGACCTCCGTTCACAGGCCCGGGATGTCGCGCGACAGGTTCTTGGCGTCGAGTTCGCCGATGTATTGGGCCCATTTGGCGTCCTGGTCGGCGCCGAGTTCGTGCAGGTAGTCCCAGGTGTAGAGGCCGCTGTCGTGGCCGTCGTCGAACACCAGCTTGACCGCGTAATGACCCACCGGCTCGACCGCCGTGATGAAGACGCGCCTCTTGCCCCCGACCGTCCGCCGCTCGGCGGCCGAGTGGCCCTGTACCTCGGCGCTGGGACTGGTGACCCGCAGGTACTCCGCCGACAGCGCGAAGGTCGCGTCGTCGTAGCTGACGTGCAGGGTCCGTCCCCCGTCCTTCAGGCGCAGTTCTTTGGGCCAATGTTCAGTCGACATCGTGTTGTCCCCCGTCCGGCGCGTGAAACGCATTGCCACGTTCACGCTAGCCCTTGTAGTGTTCCGGCCAAAGCGGGAGGAGTTCCATGGTCCATCGGATCGACGGCGAGCCACGCCGCAAGCGCTCGTCATCATGGATGTGGCTGCTGCTCATCCCATACCCGGCCGTGCTGTGGGTCCCGTTCTACAACACGGTCGAACCCCGGATCCTCGGCTTCCCGTTCTTCTACGCTTATCAGATGGCGTTCGTGGTCATCACGGCCGTGCTGACGGCCTTCGTCTATTTCGTCACCGATTGACGCAGCGGCTCGGTTTCGGGCGCCGGACCGTGTCCGGACACCATCCGTTTTTACATCGAGAGAAATCATGCCGGTCAACTGGGTAGCCCTGACGGTCTTCGTGCTCTGTTTCGGCGGCGTCACCGTGCTGGGTTTCGCGGCCGCCTACTGGCGCCGGGGCGACCTCGACCTTCTGCATGAATGGGGCCTCGGCGGCGGCACATTCGGCACGCTCATCACCTGGTTCCTGATCGGCGGCGACATCTACACGGCCTATACCTTCATCGCCGTGCCGGCGCTGGCGTTCGGCGCCGGCGCGATCGCGTTCTTCGCGGTGCCCTACACCACGCTGATCTATCCCATCACCTTCGTGGTCTTTCCGCGCTTGTGGTCGGTCTGCCGACGCCACGGCTACATCACGGCCGCGGATTTCGTGCGCGGACGCTTCGGCAACCGCTGGCTGGCGCTCGCTGTGGCGCTCACCGGCCTCGTCGCCACCATGCCGTATATCGCGCTGCAGTTGGTGGGGCTCGAGGTCGTGATCGCAGGCCTCGGCGTCGAGACCAGCGGCGTGCTGGGGGACCTGCCACTCGTCATCGCCTTCATCATCCTCGCGGCCTTTACCTATACGTCGGGCCTGCGGGCACCGGCCGCCATCGCGGTCGTCAAGGACCTGATGATCTATACCGTGATCTTCGCGGCGATCGGCGCCGTCGTGGTCAAGTTCGGCGGCTTCTCGGCCATTTTCGCCGCCGTGCCGGCCGACAAGCTGATCTTGACGCCCCCACCGGCCGGCTCGACGGGTTCGTACAGCGCCTATGCCACGCTGGCCTTGGGCTCGGCCGCCGCCCTGTTCATGTACCCGCATGCCATCACGGCCGTTCTGAGCGCATCCAGCCGCGACGTGATCCGCCGAAATTCGGCTTTGCTGCCAGCCTATTCGCTGGTTCTGGCTTTCCTGACGCTGCTCGGTTTCATGGCCATCGCGGTCGGGGTCAAGACCAACCCCGCCTACGCCACGCTGTTCGCGAAATACTCGAACACCTTCGCGGTCCCTGCCCTGATCCTCGACATCTTTCCGCCCTGGTTCGCTGGGTTCTCGTTCGCGGCCATCGGCATCGGGGCGCTCGTCCCGGCCGCCATCATGTCGATCGCGGCCGCCAATCTATGGACCCGCAACATCCATCTCGAGTTCATCAACCCGCGGGCCACGCCGGCCGAGGAATCGCGGATGGCGAAGCTCGTGTCCCTGGTGGTCAAGGTGGGAGCTCTGTTCTTCGTCGTCGGGCTCGACAAGAGCTTCATCATCACGCTGCAGCTTCTCGGCGGCGTCTGGATCATCCAGACCCTGCCGGCCGTGCTGTTGGGCCTCTATACGCGCTGGTTCAACTCCTGGGCCCTGCTCGCCGGCTGGGCGGTCGGCCTGTATTTCGGCACATCGGCCGTGGCGGCGACGCAGTTCAAGGCCGCCACCTACACGCTGGGGCTGTTCGGGTACCAGTTTCCAGGCTATGTGGCGGTCTATTCCCTGTTGGCCAACCTCATGGTGGCGACGCTGGGAACCTTGCTGCTCAACATGGCGTGGCGTCCGGAACACCAGGACGCAACGATCGCGGCCGACTACATCTGACTACCGCGGTCGCCGGGGAGCCCCTATATCTACCCGATGATCTATCCACCCCCGTCAGGCTTCGCGGCTGCCGGACCCGCAGCCCTGGTCGACCCCTTCGGCCGCGCCATCACCTACCTGCGCGTGTCGGTCACGGACCGCTGCGATTTCCGCTGCGTCTATTGCATGTCGGAACAGATGCAGTTCCTGCCGAAGCGGGATCTGCTGACGCTCGAGGAACTCGATCGGCTCTGCACCGCCTTCGTCGAGCGTGGAACACGCAAGCTGCGCATCACGGGCGGCGAACCGCTGGTGCGTCGCGACATCATGGGGCTGTTCCGCAGCGTCTCCCGGCATCTGAAGACGGGTGCCCTGCACGAGCTGACCCTGACCACCAACGGCTCGCAACTCGCCCGTTTCGCCACCGAACTCGCCGATTGCGGTGTGCGACGGGTCAACGTGTCCCTGGATACGCTCGATGCGGCGAAGTTCGGCGTGATCACCCGCTGGGGCGATTTCGGCAAGGTCGTGCAGGGGCTCGAGGCCGCCCAGCGCGCGGGACTGCAGGTCAAGATCAACACCGTCGCGCTCAAGGGCGTGAACGAGGACGAACTCGCCGAGATGGTGGCCTGGTCGCACGGCCGCGGCATGGAGATCACCTTCATCGAAGTGATGCCGCTCGGCGAGGAGGGCGGAGACCGCTCCGACCAGTTCCTGTCGCTGGAGGACGTCCGCCAGCGGCTAGCCGAGCGTTTCACGCTCGAGCCGCTGTCGGTCTCGACCGGCGGCCCGGCCCGCTATGACAGGGTGGCCGAAACGAACGGCCGCGTCGGTTTCATCACGCCGCTCACCCATAATTTCTGCGAGAGCTGCAACCGCGTTCGCGTCACCTGCACGGGGACGCTCTACATGTGCCTCGGCCAGAACGACGCCGCCGACCTGCGCGCCGCCTTGCGTTCGGCCGATCCCGACGCTGCGCTCGATGCTGCCATCACGGACGCGATCGCGCGTAAGCCCAAGGGCCACGACTTCGTGGCCGACCGTTTGGCTGCGAAACCCCGCGTGGGCCGCATGATGAGCGTGACCGGCGGCTGACGACAAACCGGGGCGATTGCAGCAGACAGCTTCGGCGCCGAAGCGGGTCAGCGCTTGCTGCAGCCCGGGCTCGTGACGACCAGGGAGTACGCCTGACCGCGATGGAAGACCTCGCCCCGCTACGCAGTGTCGCTGCCTGCCGTATCGCCTTCGGCGAAGCATGCTCGCGGTCCTAAATGCCGGTTTCGGCAGGAACGTCGTTTGTCGTCCCGACGTTGGCGCCCGATCCCTCATTCTACCGGAACCAGCATGCACCGCTTCAAGAATCGTGACCGCCACTCGAGCAGCCTCTTCCTTGCTGCGACCTTTCTCGGTGCCGCGACGGTCGGGAGCCCCGCCTTCGCCGAATCCACCATGGCCAGCGCCCCCATGTCGGGTCCGACCGTGCCGACCGCCACTCTGCAGAAGGTCGCCAGTTTCGACCATCAGGTCACGGGCGTTGCGGTCAGCGAGGACGGGCGGATCTTCGTCAATTTCCCACGCTGGTTCGAGGACTCGCCGATTTCGGTGGCGGAGATCACCAAGGACGGCAAGCTGCACCCCTACCCCGACGCGGAGTGGAACAGTTATCGCAATGCCGCGCCCAAGTCGCCGGGCGACCATTTCGTCTGCGTCCAGGCCGAGACGGCCGATGGCCACGGGCATCTCTGGGTGGTCGACCCCGCGGCCCCGGCGACCGAATCCATCGTACCGGGCGGCCCGAAGCTGGTCGAGATCGACCTCACGACCAACAAGGTCATCCGCACCTACAATTTCGGCGGCGACGTCGCCCCGCAGGGCAGCTACCTCAACGACGTGCGGTTCTCACCCGATGGCAAGCACGCCTATATGACGGACAGTGGCGCCCAGGGCGCGCTCGTGGTGCTCGACACGGAGACCGGCCAAGGGCGCCGCGTGCTCGACGGCGACGGACCGACCCGGGTGGACAAAAGCGTCAAGGTCGTGATCGGCGGCAAGGAGATCCGCACGGCGGATGGGCGCGGCGTCGAGTTCGCGGCCGACAGCATCTCCATCGACCCCAAGGGCGAGTACCTCTATTTCCAGCCCCTCACCGCCAAGGCGCTGTACCGCATCCCCACCGCGGCCCTCGACGATGCGAGCCTCACTCCCGACCAGGTGTCGGCCAAGGTCGAGACGGTGAGCCCCGGCGAGCCCAATGACGGCTTGTGGCAGGACAAGACCGGGAGACTGTATTTCACGGCCGTTCAGAAGAACGCGATCGAAACCCAGGAACCCGGGGCCAAGACACGTCGGCTCCTCGTCAAGGACCCGCACCTCGTATGGCCCGACACCTTCGCCGAAGGCCCCGATGCGGCGCTCTACGTGACGAATTCGGCGATCCAGAATTCCCCGCGCTACAATCCCCACGGCTGGACCGAGCGGACCTTCAATCTTTGGAAGATCGTGCCCAAGACGCCGGGCGCCATCGCCGCGAACCCGGCCTTCGACCACTGACCCCCCGCTTGACCTGGCCGTAGCGGAAGGCCAGGCCATCCGATCAGGTCCGGCACGATGCGAGGTGGGGCTGATGCGATCGACACGGGCCATCACGGTCGTGGGCTGCCACGCCGAAGGCGAGATCGGCGACGTCATCGTGGGCGGCGTGTTGCCGCCTCGCGGCGACACCGTCTTCGCCATGATGAAGACCATGGAGCGCCAGCACGATGACCTGCGCCGCTTCCTGATCCAGGAGCCGCGAGGCAGCGTGGCACGCCACGTCAACCTCGTCGTGCCGGCCGTACGGCCCGATTGCGTGGCCGGCGCCATCATCATGGAACCGACCGAATATCCGCCGATGTCGGGCTCCAATACGATGTGCATCGCCACGGTTCTGCTGGAAACCGGCATGGTGCCGATGCAGGAGCCGGTGACGCAGTTTCGGCTCGACATGCCGGCGGGTCCCGTCGACGTGACGGCGCAGTGCCGGGAGGGGAAATGCGTTTCGGTCACGATCGTCAACGTGCCGAGCTTCGTGGACCGGCTGGATTCACCGCTCGAGATCGGCGGAATCGGCACCGTGCCGGTGGACATCGCCTATGGCGGGATGTTCTACGCGCTGGTCGATGCGGCCCGGCTCGGCTTCGCGATCCGGCCCGACGAGGCCCGCGATCTGGCCATCCTCGGCGAGAAGGTGAGAAACGCGGCACGGCAGCGCTACGCGGTCGTCCATCCGGACAACCCCGAGATCCGTGGCGTCTCCATCGTCCAGTTCAACACGCCGTTCACGGGGCCCGGCACGGAGGCCCGCAACACCTGCATCGTGTCGCCCGGTCGCTCGGATCGCAGCCCGACCGGCACGGGGCTCTCGGCCCGGATGGCCGTGCTGCACGCTCGCGGCCTGCTGAAGCTCGGTGACCACTTCAGCCATCGTTCGATCATCGGCTCGCGCTTCGACGGCCGTATCGCGGCCGAGACGTCGTGCGGCGGTCGAGCCGCCATCGTGCCGGCCATCACGGGGAGGGCCTGGATCACCGGGACGATGACCTACATGCTGGACCCGTCCGACCCCTACCCCGAGGGCTACGTCGTGTCGGACACCTGGGGCACGTCGATGACGCTGAAGCAGTCGGCGGACCCCGATCGGGCTGTTTCACAAGCCTGACCGGGTCCGGCCGTCATCACGCGACTCCCAACGGCATGCTCGTATGGTCGGCTCGCGTCTCTCGATCGGCAATGCAGAGCGACGGGCACCGACCGCGCACCGGACCATGTTCAGCCACGATCAGTCCCGGGATCGTTCTGCCCCGTCGAGTTCCTCCCGCAAGGGTGCGTGGTTGAGAAGCGCGACCAGCGACGTGCCGCCGATCGTATTGCCCAGGAACGTCGGGAAGAAGAACCGCGTAAAATAATCTCCAAGATCGATCTGGTGAGTCACGACCAGATAGGCCGCCTCGGACGAGCCCGCGATCAGGTGCGAGAAATGCGCGATGGCCACCAGGTAGGTGATGATCAGGATCAGCAGCAGCCGTGACTGGCCGGCGCTGGGCAGTAGCCAGACCATGAGCGCGATGAGCCAGCCCGCCAGCACCGCCTTGGTGGCCATCGGCCAGAACGGATCCTGCATGGCCTCCCGTCCGACCTCGGTCAGCGCCTTGGACACGTGTTCCGGAAACAGGCCCGGCGCGGATAGCAGCCAGGCGAAGATGAAGGTGCCGACGATATTGGCCAGGAGCACGACACCCCAGAGTCGGAGCATCTGGAAAAACGATTGCATCGTGCGCTGAGTCAGCACGGGCAGAACGGCCGTGAGGGTGCTTTCCGTGAACAATTGCTGGCGGCCCAGGACCACGATCATGAAACCGGTCGTGTAGCCGAAACCCGAGATCAGGATGCGCCAGGGCTGGTCCGGCAGATCAGCTCGGATCACCGACATGATCAGGAACGAGAAGCCCATCGACAGCCCGGCCGCGACACCCGACCAGCCCAGGGCCGAGATGCTGCGCGCAAGCTCCCGCTCGCCATCGCGGCGAATGATGTCGTGGATCATCACGGGCTCGGGCGGCGCCGCGATCGCGGTCTGCAGGCTGTCCTCAAGCCGCTCGGCCCGTTGCGGCGCCGTCGTCCCGTTCTGATCGTTCATGGGCAGCGCTCGATGAGGAACGGGAGGACACTCGGTCCATCCCGTGAGGCTGCTCGCCATCGTCGAGAATCATCGAGACCGAACGCGGGCGTCGACTTCGAGCCTGGCGTGAAAAGCATCGACTCTCCCCAGATACGAAGAGGCCCGCCTCGCGGCGGGCCTCCGTGGTCGAACTAGGCCGGCCGAAGATCAGTCGTTCTGAAGATAGGTGATCTTGCCGTCCGGCTGTTTTTTCCAGGTATACATCACGTAGCCGGCCTTGGTGAGGTCGCCCTTCTTGTCGAACGACAGGTCGCCAATCACCGTGTGGAACGCCATGCCGCTGTGCATCGAATCGGCCATCTTGTGGGGATCGATCGACTTGGCGGCTTCCGCGGCCTGGGCCATCACTTGCACGGCGGCGTAGCTGTAGAGCGTATAGGCTTGCGGGTCGAAGTTCTTGGCCGCGAATTCCTTCACGACGGCAGCCGCGGAAGCGTTCTTGCGCGGATCCGGACCGAAGGTCATCAGGGTGCCTTCCGCGCCCGGGCCGGCGATGGAGGCGAACTCGTTGTCGGTGATGCCGTCGCCCGACATCATCGGTGCCTTGATGCCCTGGTCGGTCATCTGCCGGCGGATCAGGCCACCTTCAGGATGCAGACCGCCCCAATAGACGACATCGGCACCCGACTGCTTGATCTTCGAGACGACGGCTGAATAGTCCTTCTCGCCGGCATTCACGCCTTCGTAGAGGGCCGGCTTGACCCCCATCTTGGCGAGGTCGCCCATGGTGGCATCCGCGAGGCCCTTGCCATAGGTGGTCTTGTCGTGAAGGATGGCGATCTTCTTGCCCTTGAAGTTCTTGGCGATGTAGTCGGCCGCAACGGCGCCCTGCTGGTCGTCGCGCCCGCAGGTGCGGAACACGTCCCACTTGCCCTTCTCGGTCAGCGTCGGGTTGGTGGCGGCCGGCGTGATCACCACGATGTTGTTCTCGAGGTAAACATCCGAGGCCGGGATGGTGACGCCGGAGTTGAAGTGGCCGACGACATACTTCACGCCGTCGCCGACGAACTTGTTGGCCACCGACACGCCCTGCTTGGGGTCGGAGACGTCGTCGCCCACATCCAGGGTGATCTTGTTGCCCAGGATGCCGCCCTTGGCGTTGAGGTCATCGACGGCCATCTGGGTGCCCTTTTGCAGCTGTGCGCCGAAGGCAGCGTTGGGGCCGGTGATGGGCCCGGCAACTCCCATCTTGAAGTCTGCCGCGTGGGCGGCGCCGGAAAAGGCGAGACCCGCCGCCAGCACGAAACCCGTCAATCCGATGTACTTCACGTTCTTGTTCTCCCTGCCCTCGACATCGGCCGCTCCGGCCGTCATGGCGACTGCGATTTGATTCGAATGTTTCAACCGAGTCTAGACGCTATCTGCGCCGCGGCGCGGTTCATGATGATCGCGCGCCGGTCAGTCCGTCGCAAGTTCCGTGCCTGAGCGTAGGATCTTCGCCGGTTCGCATGGCGTGCCCGTGAAATCCTGTCACGCGACCCTCCACGCTGGGGACGAGCGAGCCCGCATGGCGTGATGCCGTTAACGGCCCGTTAAGGGTCTTATTTTACCTTACCGAGGTCCGGCTCTGCTGGCCCTGAACTTGGGATCTCCCTAGGCCTGCTTTGTTTGACGCCTCCCTGCAAACTCAGAGCTGCTTCGGGCAGCTCTTTTTTTGACCGATGCTGGGTGTTAACCCTAACGCAGCGTTAAGATTCAGCTTCGAATGATCGATGCTAGAGTGAGCATGTACGGGGAAGATCACGCCCGGGCGAGGCGGAAGCACCCTGTCGCGCTTCGGAGGCCTGTCGAGGAACCATCATGGCTAGCCTTCGCTCCAGCGTCGATGGCGACAATATGATCAGCTTCGCCCACCGGCTCGCCGGGTCGCCGCGGTTCAAGGTGCTGTTCCGCGATGGGATGGATCTCGTGGAACAGGTCGCGGCCTATCTTGACGGTCCGGGACGCGACGAAGCCAAGGACCTCGCCAGGCCGGTCGCCATGGCCTATGCGGCTGAGAGCATGCGGTTGACGACCCGGCTGATGCAGGTTGCGTCCTGGCTGCTCGTGCAGCGCGCCGTGAACGAGGGCGAGATGGGGCTCGACCAGGCCGACGCCGAGAAACACAAGGTTCGGCTCTGCGCCCAGGAGATCGCGTCCGGGCCGAGCCTCTTCGGCCAGTTGCCGCCGGTGCTCCAGGATCTCACAGCACGCTCCATGCGCATGCAGAATCGCATCATCTACCTCGACCGCACCATTCGGATCCCCGAGGAGGATGTGCCGGCCGGAGCCGTCGCGTCCGCCAACGAGCTCGACCAGCAGCGTGAGCGGCTGCGGGTGGCGTTCCACGGAGGCTGATGCCCCGGGGGGGGGCCGCCGCGCTCCGGCCAGGATCGATCGAATTTCTCCACGGTTCTCCGAGCCGATCCCCATCGGGGTTCAGCCACCGATCATCATTCTCACCACCTCTTCATGCGTAGTGTCGCCGATCCGCCGTTCACCCGCGAGGCTTCCCCGGCGTAGCACCACGATGCGGTCGGAGACCGCGAAAATGTCCTGGAGGTTGTGCGAGATGAAGATCACGCCGCGCCCTTGGGCTTTCAGGGTCCTGACGAGTGCGATGACCTTTCGCTGTTCGGGGACGCCCAGCGCCGCCGTGGGTTCGTCCATCAGGATGACGCGGGCGTTCCAGTAGATCGCGCGCCCGATCGCCACGGCCTGACGCTGTCCGCCGGAGAACCGGCCGACGGGTGCCTCGAGACGGTCGACGTGGAAGTCGAGTCCGGCCATCGTGGCCTTGGCGGCTTCGGCCATCTTGCGGCGGTCGATCATCGGCAGAAAACCGAACGCGCGCCGCATCGGCTCTCGGCCGAGGAAGATGTTGGCGCCGATCGACAGATTGTCGGCCAGAGCGAGATCCTGATAGATCGTCTCGATGCCTCTGCCCCGGGCAGCCTCCGGCGTGGCGAAGTCGACCGCTTGGCCGTCCAGGCGGATCTCGCCGCCATCGGCCCGGTAGACGCCGGAGATCATCTTGGTCAGGGTCGATTTTCCGGCGCCGTTGTCGCCCGCGAGGGCAATGACCTCGCCCGGGTAGAGCGACAGCGACACCCCTTTCAGGGCCTCGACGCCGCCGAAGCGCTTGAACACCGACCGGACGTCGAGGATCGGTTCGGAGCCGTGCGGGACACCCATCAGCGTTCCCCGCCGAGCTTGCGTTGGGTCTGGTCGGCGAGGACCGAGATAATGATGACGACGCCCACGGCGACGAACTGCCAGAAAGGCTCGACATCGATGAAGACGAGGCCGTACTGGATGACCGCGATGACGAGCGCTCCCGCAACCGTTCCGAGGATCGTGCCCGACCCGCCGAACAGGCTGGCGCCCCCGATCACCACCGCGGCGATTGAATCCAGCAGCAGGGGCTCGCCGGCCTGGGCAGCACCGGCCGTGAACCGGGCCGTATAGAGCACCCCGCCGAGGCCGGCGCAGAGGGCGGAGAGCAGATAGAGCTTTCGCGTGAGCCGCCCGACCCCGATGCCGGCCCGCAGCGCCGCCTGCTCGCTCGCGCCGACCGCGTAGGTGTGCTGTCCGAAGCGCGTCTGACCGAGAAGATAATGCATCAGCAGCACGAACAGCCCGGTGACGATCACGACGATCGGAAATCCGAGGAGGCGGCCGTTGCCGAGCGCCGCCAGCCATGCGTTCGAGACCGGCACCGTGGTGCCGTTGGCCAGCAGGAAGGCGGCGCCCCGCGCCACCCCGAACATGCCGAGCGTGCCGATGAAGGGCGGCACCTTGAGCTTCGAGATCAGCCAACCGTTGACGGCGCCGGGCACGAGCGCCACCAGCAGCCCTGCCGCGACGCCGACCAGCATGGCCGGAAAGGGCGGCAGCAACCCGCTCGCGAGATTGGTTCCCTGGGCGGCGATGACGGCTGAAAGGCCCATGACGAAGCCGACCGACAGGTCGATGCCGCCCGCGATGATGACGAACGTCTCGCCCAGGGCGAGCAGGAGCGGCGCTACCGCGAAGACGGCGATCGACTGGGCGTTGTAGGCAGACAACACGAAGCTGGTGCCGTAGCTGACCCGCGCCCAGACCTCGAAAGCGGCGAGCAGGACGACCAGGAAGAGCCACGCCCGCATCGAGGCGATGCGGACGAGCCAGGGCGCGGGACCGGCCGGACGGCGGTTCGCGCGAACCGGCGCGGTGGGTTGGACGGACATGCGCCGCTCCGGTCGATGACTGGGACTCGCGACAGCCGACAGAACGGCAGCCCGCGCGGAAGCGGATCAGTTCTGATAGATGAACCTGGCGACCTCGGGCTTGTCGATGTTCGACTTGTCCATCTCGGTGAAGCCGGTGCCGATCGACACGGGGATCGATTGGCCGGTGAGGTGGGCATAGGCCGAGATCACGCCGTAATAGCCGATCTCGGCCGGATGCTGGGCGATCACGGCGTCGACCAGGCCCAACTTGATGTCGTCGATGATCGAGGTCGGCGCATCGAAGCCGACGACTTTGACCTTGCCGCTCTGCCCACCCTGCTTCACGCCGCTGGCGGCGCCGAGCGCGGAGAAAAGATTGGTGCCGAACACCCCTGCGAGGTCCGGATTGCGGGCGTAGACGGATTGCTCCTGGGAGGCCGCCTTGTTGGCGTCGTCGTCGTTGAACTGGGTCTGGAGCACCTGGATGCCGGCGTGGCCCTTCATCTCCTCCTTGAAGCCTTCTTCGCGCTGGTCGGTCGTCGAGACGCCGGGCTTGACGTTGGCGATATAGACCTTGCCCTTGTCGCCAATGGCCTTGGCCAGTGCCCGACCCGCCGCCTTGCCGCCCTGCACGTTGTCGGACGCGATGTAGGAGAGCGGGAAATCGGCATCGCCCGACCCTGTCTGGTAGTTGCCGGTTCCGATGAAGGTGTCGACCGTGATGACCGGGATCCCGGCATCGGCAGCCTTCTTGAGTGGCTGCACCAATTGGGTCTTGTCGGTCGGTGCGATCAGGATCGCGTCCGGCTTGCGTGCGATCACAGCATCCAGCACAGGGGCCTGCTGGACGGGGTTGAACTCCGGCGCGCCCTGGAAGACGAGATCGGCGCCGACCGTCTTGGCGGCGGCTTCGGCGCCCTTGCGCATGGTGATATAGAAGGCATCCGTGGTCAGGCCGGGGATCAGCGCGATCGTATATCTCTTGTTGGCCTGTGCTTGAGCCGCGCCCGACATGACGAGCACGCTCAACGAAAAGGCCGCGATCGATAGCACTGTGTTCTTCAAAATATCCTCCCGGGTGTCTTCATTGTCGGCCAAGATGGTGTGTCCCACCATGTCACCGAGGCTAGGGGCGTGGTCATACCGCGTCAATGCGGTTCCGGTCCATCGCTCGCGAGGATTTCGGAACCCCTGCGCGAATCGGGCGCCGCACGACGATGGTCGCGCCGCAGCCATGTTCATCCCGGGCGCATCGTGCTTCAATGATCCGGTCGGCCCTCATCGAGGGCACGAGGAGAGGGATCGAAACGGCGCCATGCCGACCTTGGGGGAACGCCGATGCGCGGCCTGATGATGGACGTTCCGCTGCTCGTGTCCTCGATCCTGCGGCACGCCGAATCCTGCCACGCCGATACCGAGATCGTGTCGCGCGATGGCGACGGGACCATTGGCCGCGCCACTTACGCCGACCTCGCGTCCCGCAGCAGACGACTCGCGCATGCGCTCGACCGCCTCGGACTGAAGCCCGGCGATCGGGTCGGCACTCTGGCGTGGAACAGCGCCCGCCATCTCGAGATCTACTTCGGTGTGTCGGGGTCCGGGCGGGTCTGTCACACGATCAATCCGCGCCTGTTCCCCGAACAGATCGGCGCCATCATCGAGCATGCAGGAGACACGGTCCTGTTCGTCGATCCGGGGCTCGCGAGCCTGGTCGATTCCCTGGCAAACCGACTCGCCTCGGTGCGGGCCGTCGTGGTGCTGGCCGGACCCGAGTCGATGCCGGTGGCGCCCCGGCTACCGGGCCTGCTCTGTTACGAGACCCTCATCGCCGACGAGCCCGACGCCTATGCCTGGCCACAGCTCGACGAGGCGGCGGCAGCAGGCCTCTGCTACACGTCGGGCACCACCGGCGCGCCCAAGGGCGTGCTCTATTCCCACCGTTCCACGGTGCTGCACGCCATGGCGATCTCGGTGCCGGATGCCTTCGGTTTCTCGGCCGCCGATACTGCCATGCCGGTCGTGCCCATGTTCCACGTCAACGCCTGGGGCTTTCCCTACGCGGCCGCCATGGCGGGATCCAAGCTGGTGATGCCCGGGCCGCGGCTCGACGGGGCGAGCCTGCATGGGTTGATCCGCCAGGAGGGCGTGACCAACACGGCGGGCGTGCCGACCGTCTGGACATCGCTGCTCGACTGGGTGGATCGGAACGGGGAAACGCTGGCGCCGCTCGAGCGGGTCGGTATCGGCGGCTCGGCCTGCCCGCCCGTCATGATCGAGCGCTTCGCCGCCCGTAACGTCGACGTCGTCCACGCCTGGGGGATGACGGAGACGAGTCCGGTCGCGGTGGTTTGCCGCCCCAAGAACCGGCAGGCTGCGCTGTCCCCCGAGGACAGGCGGGCGCTCTTCCGGAAGCAGGGCCGGCCCTTGTTCGGCGTGGAGTTGCGTGCCGTCGGCCCGTCCGGAGAAGACATCGCGCGAGACGAGACGGCGTTCGGATCCATGCTGGTCCGCGGTCCCTGCGTGGCGTCGCGCTACTTCGGCTCGGACGGAGACGAGGCTTTTCGCGGAGCCCGGATGGTTCTCGACCGGCGACGTCGTCACCATAGATCCGGACGGCTTCGTCGAGATCGTCGATCGCTCGAAGGATGTGATCAAGTCGGGGGGTGAGTGGATCAGCTCGATCGAACTCGAAAACATCGCCGTGTCGCATGCCTCCGTGCGGGAAGCCGCCGTCGTGGCGCGGCCCGACCCGCACTGGGGCGAGCGTCCCGTTCTCTTCGTCGTGTTGCAGGAGGCGGCAGAGCTGACGCAGGACGATGTCGCCGCATTGTTCCACGGGCGCGTGGCCCGTTGGATGGTGCCCACGGAACTGCGGGTCGTCGACGATCTCCCCCACACCGCCACCGGCAAGCTCCACAAGGCCGCGATCCGCAAGATGCTGTGACCGAAGGCAGAGTGCGATGCGAGATGCGCTGAGTCGGGGTAAGGCTTCGGCCATGCTGGCCATCCTGTCGGCCGACGACGCCGTCCGGGCGTCGACGAGCGAGGGAGTGTAGGCCCGTGTCGCTGATCCGTGCGGCGCTTGCCCGGGTGCTGGAGCGTGTCCAGCGTCCCGGCGATTTCTGCGCCGGGGGCGCCTGCGAGATGTTCGCGCCGGGGTTGGAGGTCGAGGGTGTCGGCCCCATCGCCCTGCCGCTGCTGCCTGCTCAGGCCGAACAATTGATCGCGGTCGCCAAACGCGCCCCCTTCGGCCGTGGCGAGCGAACCCTGGTCGATACCGACGTGCGACGGACCTGGCAGATCAACCCGGATCAGGTCCGGATCCATGGCCAGGGTTGGGCCAGGACGCTGGCCGACATCGTCGGACGGGTCGCCGAGGGGCTCGGCGTAGCGGAGCCCGTCGCGGCGGAGTTCTACAAGCTCCTCGTCTACGACGAGGGCAGCTTCTTCGTCGGCCACCGCGATACCGAGAAGGCTCCGGGGATGTTCGCAACGCTGGTCGTCGTGCTTCCCTCCATCAGCACGGGCGGTGAATTGTCGGTTCGCCACCGGGATCGCGAGATCCGCTTCGATATGCAGGCATCGGATCCGTCGCGGGCGGCCTTCGCGGCATTCTACGCCGACTGCCTGCACGAGGTCCTGCCGGTCACCTCGGGCTGCCGGCTGACGCTGGTCTACAATCTCCTGCGCCGGACGCCGGGCGAGGCGCCAAGGCCGCCGGGGTACGAGGCCGAGCGCGCCGACATGGCGGCGCTGCTGCGGCAATGGGAGGGTGACGACGATGCGCCCGCGAAGCTGATCCATCCCTTGGAACACGCCTACACGCCGGTCAGCCTGTCGTTCACGGCGCTGAAAGGGGCGGATGCCGCCAAGGCGGCCGCGCTCCTGACAGCGGCTCAGGATGCCGGCTGCGAACTGCACTTGGCGCTGCTATCGATCGAGGAGAGCGGCAGCGCCGAACATACGGGCGGCTACCGGTCCTACCGCCGGGGACGCCACGACGAAGAGGAGGACGATGGATTCGAGGTGATCGAGGTCCACAATCGCAGCGAAACCCTGTCCGAGTGGCGCCGCCCCGACGGCGCCGATGCCGGGATAGGGGTCCTGCCGTTCGATGAGGAGGAGGTCGCGCCGCCCGATGCCCTGGACGACATGGCGCCCGATGACGAGAGCTTCCGCGAGGCGACCGGCAACGAAGGCGCTTCCTTCGAGCGCAACTACCGCAAGGCCGCCCTGGTGCTGTGGCCGAGACGCAACCGGCTCGCCGTCCTGAACCAGGGCGGCCTGCCCGCCACCCTGCCCTATCTCGCCGACCTCGCCGAACGTTGGGTGGCCAGCGGCGAAGGCCGGGCCTCCGCGCTGTGGGCGCAGGCGCACGAACTCTCCGGCCACATGCTGGCCACGTGGCCGACCGATCGCTGGAGAACGGCGAGCTCGCCCGAGCACGTCGGCACGCTGCTGACGAACCTGGCCCGCCTCGGCGATGCGGCGCGAGTCGACAGTTTCCTGGCCGACATCACTGCCGTCCGAGGATACGCTAGAGGGCAGACCGAGAGCATCCTGTCCGCCATGCGGCTGCTGCCTCCAGGCCGCGTCAACGAACTGGTCGAAGCCATCGTAGCGGGAAACGCCGCTGTCGCCTTCGCGGACTCCGCGGATCTTCTGGGCAAGGCCGTCGCGGCGGCGGAATCAGGAAGGCTCGACTTGCGCCCGGCCGACCTTCTGCCCGCCGCCAAAGCCTTGCTGGCCGCCATGCCGGGCGATCCGGCCCGCATATCCGAAGAAATGCCATGGCACCGGGCGCGGGCGATGGAGCCGCAGGTCGTCGTGGACGTCATGGCAGCACTCGGGCCGATCGACCCGCAAACGACGGATACGGCGGCCGACACCATTCTGGCGTGGCCCCAGACCTACGGCCTCGACGCGGTCGTGGTGCCTGCAATCCTGAAGCTCGGCTCATCGGCGGCGGCCGGATCGGCGGCGATCACCCGCCTGCGGGACGCCTGTCTGGCCCATCTTCGGGCCCGCATCGACACTCCCCTCGCACCACCTGCCGATTGGACGCGCCCCAGCGCGGTCACCTGTTCGTGCTCCCGCTGCGGCGAACTCAGCCGGTTCCTCCACGACCCGTCGAACCCGACCTGGAGCTTCAGAGCCATTCAGGCCGACCGGAGCCACGTGGAAAGCATCATCCTGCAGAGCAAGAGCGATCTCGATTGCAAGACGCTCCGCCAAGGCAGTCCGCACACCCTGCTGTGTACCAAGAACCAGGCCAGCTACGAGCGTAGAGCTCGGCAGCGAGAGAAAGACCTGGCAGATCTCAAAGCGATCGAGTCTTGAAGCTCATGGAACCGAACCGGCAGCTTTCGCCGTCTCGGTTCCGAGCCGGGAAGGCGCCGGCCTACTCGGCGGCTTCCATCGGCACGGCGTGGGCGACCGTCTTGAACGACTTTCCGGTCGTCTTCTCGATCGTGTCGATCTCGTCCATCTTGGCCTGCACGTGGCGGGAAAACACGAAGGCGGCCGGGCGCTGGTGCTCCAGGGAGATATCCGGCGCCATGGTGCCTTCCGTCTTGATGCCCTTGAACGCGAGGGTCAGCATCTTCCAGGGCGCCTTGACGGCATCCTTCACGGCCGTGGCTTCGAAGCCGCAATGCACCATGCAGTCGGCGCATTTCTCGTAATTGCCGGTGCCGTACTTGTCCCATTCGGTGGTGTCCATGAGCTCCGCGAAGCTCTTGGCATAGCCTTCGCCGAGCAGGTAGCACGGCTTCTGCCAGCCGAACACCGTGTAGGTCGGGTTGCCCCAAGGCGTGCAATTGTAGGTCTGATTGCCGGCCAGGAAGTCGAGGAACAGCGGCGACTGGAACCACGGCCAGGCCTTGCCGCCCTTGCCGCGGGCGAAGATGCCGCGGAACAGTTCCTTGGTCTTGGCGCGGTTGAGGAAGTGCTGCTGGTCGGGCGCACGCTCGTAGGCGTAGCCGGGCGACACCGTGATGCCGTCGATGCCCATCTCGGTGACGTTGTCGAAGAAGCGAGCCGCCTTCTCGGGATCGGCGTCGTTGAACAGCGTGGTGTTGATGTTGACGCGGAAGCCCTTGGCCTTGGCGGCCTTGATGGCCGCGACCGCCTTGTCGTAGACGCCCGTCTGGCAGACGGACTTGTCGTGCATGGACTCGTCGCCGTCGAGATGCACCGACCAGTTGAAATAAGGGCTCGGCTTATACTGGTGGAGCTTCTTCTCCATCAGCAGCGCGTTGGTGCACAAGGTGACGAACTTCTTCTTGGCGATCGCGCCCCGGACGATCTCGGGCATTTCCTTGTGGAGCAACGGCTCGCCGCCCGCGATCGAGATGACGGGCGCGCCGCACTCGTCGATCGCGTTCATGGCATCGGCGTAGGAGACGCGCTGGTTCAGGATCTTGTCGGGATAATCGATCTTGCCGCAGCCCGCGCAGGCGAGGTTGCAGCGGAACAGGGGCTCCAGCATCAGCACCAGCGGATAGCGCTTGCGGCCCGCGAGGTGCTGTCTGAGGACGTAGGCGCCGATGCGCGCCGTCTGGTGAAAGGGTATGCCCAAGCTCAACTCCTTCGGGCCGTGCCGGCCGGTCGGCCGGCCAGGGGACAATGGTCAGATGTCGGCGAGTTCCGCCGGGAGGCGGAACGAGATGGTCTCTTCGATGCCGGGCAGCGTCGACACCTCGACGGGACCCATGCGGCGGAGCGCGTCGATCACGTCCTCGACGAGCACTTCCGGCGCGGAGGCGCCGGCCGTGACGCCCACCACCGCGGCGTCCTTGATCCAGTCGGCGTCCAGCATGGCGCCGTCGGCGATTAGATAGCTCGGAACGTTGTGCTCGGAGCCGATCTCCCGCAGGCGGTTCGAGTTCGACGAATTATTGGCCCCGACCACGAGGATCACGTCGGCGACGCGGCCAAGATCGCGGACGGAGGTCTGCCGGTTCTGCGTGGCGTAGCAGATGTCTCGGGTCTCGGGTCCGACGATGTCGGAGAAGCGGGCCTTCAATGCCGTGATGACGCCGCGCGTATCGTCCACGCTCAGCGTCGTCTGGGTGATGTAGGCCACGGGTCGGGAGGCATCGAGGTCCAGAGCTTCCACGTCGGCCGTGCTGCCGACGAGGTAGACGGGGTCGGGGACGCGCCCCATCGTGCCCTCGACTTCGGGATGGCCCTTGTGGCCGATCAGCACCACGGCCCTGCCCTGGGCCGCGTAGCGTTGGCCCTGGACGTGGACCTTGGCGACGAGCGGGCAGGTCGCGTCGAGCACCCTGAGGCCCCGCTCCGCCGCTTCCTGCTCGACCGAACGCGCGACGCCATGCGCGCTGAACACCGTGACGGCACCGGGCGGCACGTCGGACACATCCTTGACGAAGATCGCACCTTTGCCCTTCAGTGTCTCGACGACGTGCCGATTATGGACGATCTCATGGCGCACGTAGACCGGTGCACCATGCTTGACGAGAGCGCGTTCGACGATTTCGATCGCACGGACCACGCCCGCACAAAACCCGCGCGGTTGCGCCAACACGACCTTCATCGAACGCTGTCCCCGATCACCGATCATCCAGTCCTAAAGTCCGGTGCGGGCGTCGATGGGCGCGCGCGTCATGCTACAGAATAGTCAAACCATCCGATCTGGTTAGGCAAAAATCCACGCTGCCGCAACACGTCACGTCCCCCAGGAGCCAATTCCTCGGCACCTGTGGCCCCCGTGCGACAGAATCGGACCGCAACGCCGGAGTCGAACCGTCCCGCGGCGGTTAAACGTTAGGGTTAAGCTCCTTTTAATCAGTCAATGCCAGTGTGTGTTCATCGGCCAAACGCCTGGGTCCTGCCCTCGCGCCAACATGAGGACACTTTGCATGGGCAAGCTGAACGCCCTTCTTCTCGCGGGAGCGGTGGCCTTCGGCGCCGGCGGCTCCGTCTACGCGGCGGACTTGCCGCCGCCGCCGGCCTTCGAGCCCATGGCGCCCGAGCCCGTCGATTTCGGCGGCTGGTACTTGCGGGGCGACGTCGGGGTCGGCGCCTCGCTCCGACCCGACATCCGCTCGAGCTTCGATGCGAACGTCACGGTGCCGAGCCCGCGCTTCGACGAACAGCGCCTCGGCGACTCCGCCTTCGTGGGTGGCGGCGTCGGCTACCAGGTGAACAACTGGCTGCGCTTCGATGCCACCGGCGAATATCGCACCGCGCAGTCGCTGAACGCCATCGAAAGCTACAACGCGGGCTTCTTCAGGACGCCCAAGACCAACACTCGGGCCTTTGACACCTACACGGGCCAGGTGCAGAGCACCGTCGCCCTGGTCAACGTCTATTTCGATGTTCTCCATTACGGCCGCTTCACCGGCTTCTTCGGGGGTGGCGTCGGCGGCTCGTTCAACCAGGTCGACGGCCTGACCGACATCGGCGTCGGCGGCATCAACCAGGGCTTCGGATACGCGCCTGGCCGCAGCGGGACCAGCCTCGCCTATGCCGGCATGGTCGGCGTCGCCTACGACGTCACGCCGAACGTGAAGCTCGAACTGGCCTATCGTTATCTCGACATGGGCGATGTGCGCAGCGGCGCGATCAACTGCCAGAACACCGGCGTGTGCCCGCACGAAGTGCAGAAGATCGGCCTCGCGTCGCAGGACGTGAAGATCGGTATGCGCTGGCTGTTCGGTGATGCCGGGTATACGCCGCCGGCACTGGCGCCGGTCTACGCTCCTCCGCCGCCGCTGGTTCGCAAGTATTGATGGCAATATCGCACTGGAGATGAACGTCGAAACGGGCCTCGCGGCCCGTTTTGATTTTTGCGACAGATCGTCCGCATGGTTAAGCTCCCCTTAAATCCTTTCCGTTATGGTTTCCGGAGCGTTGACGCAGGGCTCGCTTGCGGCATGCGAAAAGGGGATAGGGACCCATGCGGCTCGGAACGGCACCGACGATCGCGGCACTGGCCGCGGTCTGCACGATCGGCCAGACCGGCATGGCGGCATCCGCCGACATGCCCGCCTATTACGGATCGGCCGGCGGCGAAGCACCCGCCGATCCCCCGCTAGAGTTCGGCACGGGCTGGTACCTGCGCGGCGATGCCTCCTTCGGCCCGGAAGACAAGCCGAAGCTCAGTCTGAACGGCACGACGCCGACGTTCGACCGGAAGGCCACCGATTACGGCTATGGCTTCGGCGGCGGCGCGGGCTACAAATTCAACGAGTTCTTCCGCGCCGATCTCACGGCCGACTACCTCGACCCGTTCAGCTACGGCGTGAACATTCCCTGCGGATCGGCCTGCTCGATCAATCAGCGCACCAACGTGTGGCGTTGGGACGGTCTCGTGAACGGCTATTTCGACCTCGGCACATGGGCCGGGATCACGCCCTACGTCGGGGCGGGAGCCGGCGTCAGCGGCACCCATCAGGAGGGCTCGATCGGGGTCAACGGTGCCGCTCTGACGGCCGGGGTAATCGACCCCCGCACCGGAACGCTGGTGACCTCCACAATCCCGAGCCGCACCGACTACCGCTTCGCCTGGGCCGGGATGGCGGGTATTTCCTACGCCTTCTCGCCCCACATGCTGGTCGATATCGGATATCGCTATCTCGACCTCGGCAAGACCTCGATCCCGCTGTTCCCATCGACCTCGGTCAGCAAGAGCCTGACCACCCAGGAGGTGCGGGTCGGGGTGCGCTACATGATCGACTAGCGCCTGTCCTGCTGCTGCCGAGATGCGCCGGCCTCAAAGACCGCCGATCCGAAGGTCAGACCAGACGGGTCCCGGACGGGATAGGCCTGCCGCGCAGGAATTCGGCCGCGGCGAGCGGCCCCTTGCCGGCGCGCTGCAGCAGCGTCGGCACGATCGCGCCCTCGCCGCACGCGATCGTCAGGGCATCATCCAGCACGGTGCCGGCCGCTCCCCCACCCTCGCCGGCCCTGGCCCGCAGGATCTTCACGCGCTCGCGGCCGTGGCCGAGATCGGTTTCGAAGAAGGCGCCCGGGACGGGCGACAGGCCCATGATCCGGCGCAGCACGTCGGAGGCCGGCCGGCCCCAATCGATGCGGCTTTCCCCTTTGTCGATCTTCGCAGCGTAGGTGGCCCCTTCCTCGGATTGAGCGCGGAACTGCAGTGTCCCGCGCGCCATCGCCCCGACGGCGCGCCCCATCAGATCGGCGCCGATGGGCGCCAGAGCATCATGCAGGTCGCCCGCCGTCATGTCGGAGCGGAGCGCGATCCGCTCCGTCATGCCGACCGGCCCCGTGTCGAGTCCGGCCTCCATCCGCATAACGACGACGCCCGCTTCGGCATCTCCCGCCATCACGGCCCGCTGGATCGGCGCCGCGCCTCGCCAGCGCGGCAGCAGCGAGGCGTGGAGATTGACGCAGCCGTGCGGCGGCACTTCGAGGATCGCCCGGGGCAGAATCAGGCCGTAGGCCACCACCACGGCGAGTTCGGCATCGAGCAGCCGGAAGGCCTCGAGCGCCGCGTCCCCACGCAGGTTCGCCGGGTGCAGCACGGTCAGACCGAGCCGTGCCGCCAGGGCGTGGACCGGTGATCGCGTCTCCGCCATGCCGCGGCCGCTCTGCGCGGGCGGGCGCGTGTAGACGGCCGCGATGTCATGGCCCTGCCCGACCAGTTCGCTCAGGGTGGGGACCGCGAAGAGCGGCGTCCCCATGAACACGATCCGCATGTCGCGGCCGATCAGGCGGCGGTATCGGGATGGCGCGGCGGCTTCCGCGGACCGCGTGGCTCCCGCTCCTCGGACCGGGGATCGAAGGCGCGGCCCTCGTCGGCCGCGAGCCGCGCCGCCTTGGCGAATTTCTTCAGCACGCGCTCGCGCTTCAGGCGCGAAATATGGTCGACGAACAGCACACCGTTGAGGTGGTCGATCTCGTGCTGGATCGCGATGCTGAGGAGACCGTCGGCCTCCATCTCGCACTCGGCGCCGTTGCGGTCACGGAACCGGACCCGGACGCGCTCCGGCCGCTCCACATCTTCGTAGAAATCCGGGATCGACAGGCAGCCTTCCTCGTAGACGATCCGGTCGACCGAGGATTCCAGTACCTCGGGATTGACCAGGAATAGCGGCTGGGGCGACTCCTCCTTCCGAGCGATGTCCAGCACGACGAGGCGTTGGAGCACCCCGACCTGTACGGCCGCCAGCCCAATCCCCGGCGCGTCGTACATGGTCGCGATCATGTCGTCGAGAATCGAACGGACCGCATCGTCCACCTTGGCGACCGGCTCGGACGTCAACCGCAGTTGCGCATCGGGCAGCGTGATGATCGGGCGGACGGCCATGGGACACTCTGCGGCAGGATGGGGTTGACATAAGGAGCGGCCTCAAAGTGGTCAAATCCGCAGCACGGCGCCGCGACCAGCGGGACTTCCTCGCGGGTGCCCGTCGGTGGAGATCAGAGGCACCGATGTCGGAGGCACCATGGACGTGAAGACCTGCCTGATCGTGGCGCTCGGGGGCGCGATCGGGACTTTCGGCCGCTACGCGCTGGCGCTGCTCGCGCTTCCGATCAGCCGGCATCTGCCCTGGGGCACGATCCTGATCAATGTCGCGGGATCGCTCGTCATCGGCTTCTTCGGCACGCTGACGCTGGCGCACGGCCGCTTCCCGGTGTCCGAGAACCTCAGGCTGTTCGTGATGGTGGGTGTCTGCGGCGGCTTCACCACATTCTCCTCGTTCAGCCTGCAGACGCTCGACCTCTTGAGGGCCGGGGCCGCCACCCGGGCTTTTACCAACGTCGGCGTGTCGGTCGTGCTGTGCCTTTGCGCCGTCGCCGTGGGGCACGTCCTCGCGGCGCAGTTGAACGGCGGCGCCGTTGCCGTCGTCCAATCGACCATCGAAGAGGAGGCTTGACGGGCGAGACTCACACGGTTGCCGCGCGGCGCCGACGCCGAAACGGCGCCGCCACGATGTGGGTTCCCCCCCAGCCGAGGACGAGGCCCGCCGCGGCCGCGACGAAGCCAGCGGGCGTGACCGGAACCGCCGGCTGATAGATCGCATAAGCTTGCCGGGCGAGCTTAGGATCGAGGCGCTCCAGGAACACCCAATATTGCCTCATCGGGCCGGCTTCGGCGAAATCGCGCTCCTGCGCCTCGAGTCGCCGTTCGCGGTCCACCGCATCCTGGAGGTCGGCGCCGCGGCTTTGGGCCAGCGTGTCGGGATTGCCCTTCAGCCGCTCGATGCCCTGCGCCCGGCTGAGCGACTGGTGCTGCGCCTCGTCGTCGAACTGCGCGACGATCCGTTTCAACTCGTCGACCGCCCCGCCGAGGCGCTGGCGATATTGCTGCACGAATTCGGGCACCTGCGACGTGGCCACGGCGACGAGCAGTCCGATCGCCAGTGCAAACCGCCTCGCCAGCATGAGGATTCCGATCTTGAGCTTGAGCGACGCAGGTCCAATGCGGCGCTTCGGCTGTGGGTTGCAGCGCGACAGTGCGGCGGACGGCAGCGCGTCAGGGCGTCGGCGCGGTCGCGGCCAGCAGGCCCGCGTCCCTCAGATCCGCCCAGAGCGCCGACGGTATGGGGGTCCCGAAATCCGTGACATTGGCCGAGATCTCGGCTCCCGTCTCGGCGCCGAGCAGCAGGCACAACGTGGCCGGATGCGCGGCCGCGAAACCCATCGCGGCCTGCCGCAGGGTGACGCCATGCGACCGGCACAGCGCTTCCATGCGGACCACCTTGGCCATGATGTCGGGCGCCGCCTCGCGATAATTGTACTTGGCTCCGGGGACCGCCCCCGTGGCCAGGATCCCGGAGTTGAACACGCCGGCCAGCATCACGCCGACGCCCCGCGCTTCGGCCAGGGGCAGAAAGCGGTGGAGGGCCGGCTGCTCCAGCAGCGAATAACGGCCGGCCAGTAGGACGACGTCGAAGTCGCCGGCCCGGACGAAGCGCTCCGCCATGTCGGACTCGTTGATCCCGACCCCGATCGCCGCGACGGTGCCGTCGGCCCGCAGACGCTCCAACGCCCGATAGGCGCCCGCCATGGCCTCGGCGAAGCGCGCCTCGACCTCGGAGGCGCCATGGGTCCAGACATCGCAATCATGGATCAGCAGGATGTCGATCCGACCAAAGCCGGTGCGCAGCAAGGATTGCTCGACGGAGCGCATCGCTCCGTCGTAGCCGTAATCGAAGATCGCCCCATGCGGGAAGCCGCCCGCGAAACCCGGCGAGATCACGTCGTCCCTCGGCGCCACCCGTGCCGCGAGCGGTTCCATGCATCGCCCGACCTTGGTCGAGAACAGGAAGCCGTCGCGCGGGGAGGCGCGCAACGCGGCCCCGCTCCGCGCCTCGGCGAGCCCGTTGCCATAGTGCGGCGACGAATCGAACAACCTGATCCCGGCCGCGTGGGCGTGGCGGACCGTCGCGACCGCGTCGCCTTCGTCGAGCCTGCGATAGAGATCGCCGATCGGCGCCGTGCCGAGGCCGATCGGCGTGAAGGACAACGCGGCGCCGGACCGCGTCGTGAAGTTCTTGGCCTGCATGTGTTGCTCCAATTTCCGTTGCATGAGTGTTGCACGAAGCCCGTGGCACCGGCGCCCCGCCGGCTCCGGAGCCGAGTTGCATCATCATCCAAGAGGCTGCCCGCTCCTTCAACCCGCATAGCTATCGATACGATAGCCGTCGGGACGTGTGTCGCCGTTGAACAAAAACTTCGTCGAGCCGTTTTCAAAGCGCGATCGAACGCTTGCTTTTCGGAAATTTACGGCGTGGGCTGAAACCCGAGCCCCAGCGAGCGACGTTCGGACAACCGGGTCGGCAGACGCGCCGACGAAAAGGCCCTCCATGACCGACATCGATCAACTGTGTATCGACACGATCCGAACCCTGTCGATCGATGCGGTCCAGAAAGCCAATTCCGGGCACCCTGGTGCGCCGATGGGGATGGCGGCTCCCACCTACGATCTCTGGACACAATACCTCCGATACGACCCCAAGCACCCGCAATGGCCGAACCGGGACCGCTTCATCTTGTCGGCCGGGCACGCGTCGATGCTGCTCTACTCCATGCTGCATCTGACCAAGGTGGAAGCAGTCGATCGTGATGGAAGGCCGCTCAATCGCCTGGCCGTGTCCATGGACGATGTCCAGCATTTCCGGCAGCCCGGCTCCGCCACTCCGGGACACCCCGAATACGGTATGACCACGGGCGTGGAGGCCACGACCGGCCCGCTCGGCCAAGGCGTTGCCATGAGCGTCGGCATGGCGATCGCCGAGAAGTGGCTTGCGGCCCACTACAACAAACCCGACTTCAACCTCATCGACTATAACATCTACGCGCTCTGCTCGGACGGCGAGATGATGGAGGGCATCGCCAGCGAGGCGGCTTCGCTCGCGGCCCATCTCAAGCTCGACAACCTGTGCTGGATCTACGATTCGAACGCGGTCACGCTCGACGGTCCGGCCGATCTGGCGTTCAGCGAGGACGTGGCGACCCGCTTCCTGGCCTATGGCTGGAACGTCCTTCATGTGCGGGACGCCAATAATCTGAAGGAGGTCTCTACCGCATACCAGGGCTTCCTGGAGGAGAAGTCCCGACCCACGATGATCGTCGTCGAAAGCCACATCGGCTTCGGCTCGCCGCACAAGCAGGACAGCTCGAAGTCTCATGGCGAGCCCCTTGGCGAGGACGAGGTCAAGCTGACCAAGAAGGCTTACGGCTGGCCGGAGGATGCGAAGTTCCTCGTCCCGGATGGGGTCTACGAGCGTTTCGCCGACACGATGGGCCAGCGCGGCGGAGACCTTTACACCCAATGGAACCAGCTCTTCGCGGCCTACAAGGCCAAACATCCTGAGTCAGGGGCTCAGATCGATTCGATCCTGCGCAAGGAGGTACCGGAAGCCGCTTACGCTGCCATTCCGGTGTTCCCGACCGACGCCAAAGGGTTGGCGACCCGCGAGTCTGCATCCAAAGCCGAGAATGCCCTGGCGCCGCACTATCCCTGGCTGATCGGCGGTTCGGCCGATCTCGATTCCTCGACGAAAACGAAGCAGACGGCGCCCGAGGCTGGCAGCTTCACGGCCGAGAACCGCGGCGGCCGCAACCTCCATTTCGGCGTGCGCGAACACTCCATGGGGGCGATCTGCAACGGCCTCGCCTTGTCGGGCCTTCGGCCCTATGGCGCGACCTTCCTGATCTTCTCGGATTACATGCGGCCGGCGATCCGACTTTCGTCGCTGATGGAACTGCCGTCGCTCTGGGTGTTCACCCACGATTCGATCGGCGTCGGCGAGGACGGGCCGACCCATCAGCCTGTGGAGCAGATCCCAAGCCTGCGGGCCATCCCGGGTCTCTTCGTCGTGCGGCCGGGCGACGCCAACGAGGCCGCGGAGGCATGGAAGTTCGCGATTGGCCTGAAGCACAATCCGGCGACGCTGATCCTGTCGCGCCAGCCCATGCCGACCTTCGATCGCAGCGTATTCAAGCCCGCGGCGGGGGTGCAGAGGGGCGCCTATGTGCTGGCGGAACCCAAGGGCGGCAAGACCGCCGAGGTGATCCTCATGGGCACGGGCAGCGAACTCAACCTCTGCGTCGAGGCCTATGAGGCGCTGGCCAAGGAGGGGATCCCGGCGCGTGTCGTGTCCATGCCGTGCTGGGAACAGTTCGAATTGCAGGATCAGGGCTACCAGGACGAGGTGTTGCCGCCCTCGATCTCGGCCCGTGTCGCGGTCGAGCAGGCCGCCACCATGGGTTGGGAGAAATACACGGGTCGACTCGGCGCCGTGGTGGGCATGCACACCTTCGGAGCCTCGGCGCCGTTGAAATCTCTGTTGACGAAGTTCGGCTTCACGCCGGAGAAGATCGTCGAGAAGGCCAAGGAACAGATCAGGAAGCAGGCGGCGGCCGGCATGAAGCATGCTGCCGAATGATCGGCGCGACGGGCGTGGTGACGACCCTTCGCGTGCCGGAGCCGAGCCTCACCTGTCGTCGCGTCATCGGAGATCGACCATGAACCCGCTGAAACAACTCGAACAATGCGGCCAGTCCCCCTGGCTCGACGACTTGCACCGCAAGCTGATCAGCAGCGGCGAACTCGACGGCCTGATCCAGCAGGACGGGCTGAAGGGCCTGACCTCCAACCCGTCGATCTTCGAGAAGGCGATCGGCTCGACCAGCGACTACGACGACGTCCTGCAGCAGATGCTCGGCGAGGGCAAGAAGGACGACATGGCGATCTACGAAACCATTGCGATCGCCGATATCCAGGCGGCAGCGGACCGTTTCCGTCCCGTCTACGATGCCGCGGGCGGCAACGATGGCTTCGTCAGCCTCGAAGTGCCGCCGATGATCGCCAATGACACCGACGCCACCATCGCCGAGGCCCATCGGCTCTGGAAGACAGTCGGCCGCCCGAACCTGATGATCAAGATCCCTGGGACGGATGCGGGTACGCCCGCCATCGAGGCCGCGATTGCCGACGGCATCAACGTCAATGTGACCCTGCTGTTCGGCGTCAAGGCCTACGAGGATGTGGCACATGCCTATCTGGCGGGGCTGACGAAATACGCCGCCAAGGGCGGCGACGTGTCTCGCGTCGCCAGCGTCGCCAGCTTCTTTCTGAGCCGCATCGACAGTGCGGCCGATGCCAAGATCGCCGCCCTCGAAGGTGCCGATCCGGCCCTGGTCGAGAAGACCATGCACAAGATCGCCATCGCCAATGCCAAGCGGGCCTACCAGCGTTCGAAGGCCATCTACTCGGGTGCAGCCTGGGACGCATTGGCGGCCAAGGGCGCGCATCCGCAGCGGCTGCTTTGGGCGTCGACCGGCACCAAGGACAAGTCGCTGCCCGACACCTATTACGTCGACAACATCATCGGCCGCGACACGGTCAACACCATGCCGCCCGACACCATGAAGGCGTTCCGCGACCATGGCCATGCGCTCCGCGACTCCATCGAGAGCGATCTCGACGCTGCGGAGGGTTCGTTGGCGGCTCTGGAACAATTGGGAGTCTCGCTCGACGAGATCACCCACGAGTTGGTGCTCGACGGCATCGAGAAATTCGAGAAAGCCTTCGACAACCTGCTCGGCGGCGTGAAGAAGCGCCGTCAGGAATTCGCCAAGGCGGCGTGATTGCCGGATCGACCAACGGCCCTGCCTCGGCGGGGCCGTTCCATATGGGCCGGTGTCGCTGAATCCCGTTCACGCGGGGTGTGGAGCGGTGCGGCAATCGTCGCGCTCCAAACGCGAATCTCGCGGGCTGCGGCCCCCTTGGCCTGTCCTGCGTCGGGCGGGCGTTCCCATCTTCATCAGAGAAGGCGGCAGTGATGCAACTCGGTGTCATCGGGCTCGGCCGCATGGGCGGCAATATCGTTCGGCGGCTGCAAAGGGCCGGGCATCATTGCATCGTCTACGACAGAAACGCGAATGCTGTCGGCGATCTGGTCGAGGATGGCGCAGTCGGAGCCTCGAGCCTCGAGGACCTTGCTGGCAAGTTCACCGAGAAGCCCCGTGTCGTCTGGGTCATGCTGCCGGCCGGCAAGATCACGGGGGAGACGGTCGATACCCTGGGCGGCCTGCTGGGCGAAGGCGATATCCTGATCGACGGCGGCAACAGCTTCTACAAGGACGATATCCGCCGGGCCAAAGCCCTGAAGGACAAGGGCATCCATTACGTCGATGTCGGCACCTCGGGCGGGGTCTGGGGCCTGGAACGCGGCTATTGCATGATGGTGGGCGGCGACAAAGCCGCGGTCGATGCCATCGATTCCATCCTGGATACCCTGGCGCCGGGGATCGGCGACATCCCTCGCACCCCGGGACGCGAGAAGATCGCGGACGATCGCTCGGAGCGGGGCTACATCCATGCGGGCCCAACCGGCGCCGGCCATTTCGTCAAGATGGTCCATAACGGCATCGAATACGGCCTGATGCAGGCCTATGCCGAGGGATTCGACATCCTTCGCGGCAAGAACTCCGAGGATCTGGCGAAAGACGAGCGCTTCGATCTCGACCTTACCGAGATCGCGGAAGTCTGGAGGCGCGGCAGCGTGATCTCGTCCTGGCTGCTGGACCTCACGGCGTCGGCCCTGGTGGCCAGCCCCAATCTCGATCATTTCTCGGGCGTCGTGGACGACTCGGGCGAAGGCCGCTGGACCATCGAAGCGGCAATCGAAGAGGCCGTGCCGGCCCATGTGCTGTCTGCCGCGCTCTACACCCGGTTCCGGTCGCGCGAGGAGCACACGTTCGGCGAAAAGGCGCTCTCGGCCATGCGGTTCGGCTTCGGCGGCCACGTCGAACATCGCAACGCCACCGCGCCCGAAGGCGTGGCCGAATTGGCCAAGCCCCCGGCCACGAATCCTGCGGAGTGATCGCCATGGCCGAACAGACCGCCGCGACCTCGGCCGCACCCTCCTCCTCCACCCCCAAGGCCGGCCCCTGCGCCATGGTGATCTTCGGAGGCGGCGGTGACCTCACGAAACGGCTCATCACGCCGGCGCTCTACAACCTGGCCGACACTGGCCTGCTTCCCGACGATTTCGCCATCATCGGGGTCGATCACAGCGCCGGGTCGGACGAGAACTGGCGCAAAAGCCTGACCGAGACGATGCAGAGCTTCGTCGGCGGGACCGGCGAGTTCGATCCGTCACAGATCAACCAGCGGGCCTGGGACTGGCTGAGCCAGCGCATGTATTACCTCGAGGGCGACTTCGAGGACCCGACCACCTACGAGAGCATCAAGGCCAAGCTCGAGAAGGTCGAGGCCGACCACCGCACGGGCGGCAACGTCCTGTTCTACCTCGCAGTGGCGGACCGGTTCTTCGGCACGGTCGTGGACAAGCTCGGCGAAGCCAAGATGGTGGAGACCGATCCGAAGGACCCCCAGGCGCCGTGGCGCCGGGTGGTCATCGAGAAGCCCTTCGGCCACGACCTTGCGTCGGCCAAGGAATTGAACGCTCGGGTCCTAAAGGTGCTGCGCGAGGATCAAGTCTACCGGATCGACCATTTCCTGGGCAAGGAAACGGTCCAGAACATCATGACGTTCCGCTTCGCCAACGGGCTGTTCGAGCCCTTATGGAATCGCGACCACATCGACCATGTGCAGATCACGGTGGCCGAAACCGTGGGCGTCGAGGGCCGCGGCTCCTTCTATGAGCCGACTGGTGCCCTGCGCGACATGGTGCCGAACCACGTGTTCCAACTCGTCGCCATGACGGCGATGGAGCCTCCCGTGTCGTTCGCCGCAGACGATGTCCGGTCCAAGAAAGTCGACGTCTTCAAATCGATGAAGACGATCGAGCCCAAACAGGCCGTCCGAGGTCAGTATGATGCGGGGACGGTGCTGGGGAAGCCGGTCAAGGCGTACCGCCAGGAGCCCAAAGTCAACCCGGCCAGCATGACCGAGACTTACGTGGCCCTGGCGCTGAACATCGACAACTGGCGCTGGGCGGGTGTCCCGTTCTTTCTGCGCACCGGCAAGCACATGACGACGCGCACCACCGAGATCGCGATCCGTTTCAAGCCGGCGCCGATGGCGCTTTTCGCGGAGACGGAAGCCTCCGACATGCGGGCGAACTGGCTGGTGATGCAGATCCAGCCCGACGAAGGCATCTCGCTGCAGTTCGAGATCAAGCGGCCGGGACCAGTCGTCGATCTCAGGAGCGTGCGGATGAACTTCGCCTACAAGGACTGGTTTCCGGCTCAGCAGAACGTCGGATACGAGACGCTTCTCTACGACGTGATGATCGGCGACCAGACGCTCTTCCAGCGGGCCGACCAGGTCGAGGAAGCTTGGCGAGTCGTCGATGCGGTGCTGACGCGATGGGGTAAGACCGCGCCCGACAGCTTCCCGAACTATGTCGGCGGTACCGCGGGGCCGTCCGGCGCTGACGCTTTGCTGGCCAGGGACGGCGGACGGTCCTGGCGGCCCGTCAAGATCGACATAGGGCCGCGTCCCTTGGGCGAGACGGCGCGGTGATCGGCGTGGCTTGGCCGGCTGAACCCATTCGCCTCGTGGTGTCGGACATCGACGGCACGCTGGTGGGGCATTCCAAGGTCTTCACGCCGCGGACGCGTGCGGCCATCGCGGCGCTCGCGGAACGGGGCGTAGGGTTCACCGTGACGACCGCGCGCCCTCCAATGGGGCTGCGCAGCATCATCGACCTGCTCGGACTGACGGCTCCGGCGGCCGCCATCAACGGGGGCGCACTGGTCAGACCCGACCTCAGCATCATCGAGGAGAAACTGCTGTCGCCCGACATGGCGCGGCGGGCCGTGACGCTCCTGCGCCAACAGGGGCTCGACCCCTGGCTTTTCACCGATGGAGCTTGGTACGTCCGCGACCCTCAGGGAGACCACGTCGACCTCGAGACCCGGACGATAGGACAGGCCGCGACCGTGGTCGACGATTTCGAGCCCGCACTCTACGATCGCGTGTTGAAGATCGTCGGTGCCAGCAAGAACCATCCGCGTCTGGCCGACTGCGAGGCCCTTTTGCAGCACGAGCTCGGGGCGGGGGCGATCGCGACGCGGTCGCAGGTCTATTACCTCGACGTCACCAGCCCGTTGGCCCACAAGGGCGTTGCGGTCGAGAGCCTGTCGCGCGCCATGGGCGTGCCTGTCGCGGCCATGCTGACCATCGGCGACGGCACCAACGACATCCCGATGCTCACGGCAGCCGGTTTCAGTGTCGCCATGGGGAACGGCAGCGAGGCCGTCAAAGCCGCCGCCCATGCCGTGACCGATTCCGTCGACGAAGACGGTTTTGCCGCCGCCATCGAGCGCTACGTGCTGGGCGACGAGCGCGGAGTCGGGCGACCGCCCGTCCTCGCGACGGGCGCGGGTTGAGGGTCCCGCGGCTATACGCCCGGGTGCCCTGACCCGCAGTCCCGTTTGTTCGCGAACCTCGACGGAGCCCACACCATGGCCGACCGCCCCAAAGGCAAGATCTCGCTGCTGCTCGCCGATGTCGACGGCACCTTGGTGACGAAGGACAAGGTGCTGACCGAGCGCGCCATCGCGGCGGTCGCGGCGCTGGAGAAAGCCGGCATCAAGTTCGCCGTCACGAGCGGCAGGCCGCCGCGCGGCATGGCCATGCTGATCGAGCCCCTGAAGATCTCGACGCCCATCGCGGGGTTCAACGGCGGCGCCATGGTCAATCCCGACCTCAGCGTGGTCGACGAGAAGACGCTCCCGCCCGATGTGGCCCGCCATGCCCTCAGCATGATCCGCGATCTGGGCCTCGACGCCTGGCTCTACACCGCGAAGGACTGGTTCATCACCGACAAGGCCGCACCCCACGTCGAGCGCGAGGCCTGGACGGTGAAGTTCGAGCCCGTGGTGGTCGACCGCTTCGCGGACAGGGATCTCGACAAGGCGGTCAAGATCGTCGGAGTCAGCGACGACCTCAAGCTGGTCGAGGAGTCGGAGAAGAAGCTTCAGGGCGCATTGGGCGAAACCGTCTCGGCGGCCCGCTCGCAACCCTATTACCTCGACGTCACCCACCCACATGCCAATAAGGGAGATGTCGTCGAGACGCTGTCGAAAACGCTCGGCATTCCACGAGAGCAGATCGCTACCATCGGCGACATGCCCAATGACGTGAACATGTTCAAGAAGGGCGGGTACAGCATCGCCATGGGCAACGCGAGCGACGCGGTGAAGAGCCAGGCCTCGGCCGTGACGGACGGCTATGAGGACGAGGGCTTCGCCAAGGCCATCGAAAACCTCCTGCTCGACCCGAGCAAACCGCGCTAAGTGGTAATGCAGATGAACGAAATCCTGATCGCTCCATCGATCCTGTCGGCGGATTTCGGGCGCCTCGCCGAGGATGTCGGCGCGGTGGATCGTGCCGGAGCCGACTGGCTCCACGTCGACATCATGGACGGGCGCTTCGTGCCCAACATCACCTTCGGCCCCGGCGTGGTCTCGGCGCTCCGCAAGGCGACCGCGAAGCCGCTGAACCTCCACCTGATGATCGTCGAGCCGGAACGTCTCGTCGTCGATTTCGTCGAGAGCGGCGCCGACAGCATCGTGGTCCAGGCGGAAGCTTCCTCGACCATCCATCTCCACCGCGTGCTGGGGCAGATCCGGAGCCTCGGCAGGTCGGCCGGCGTGGCGCTGAACCCGGCAAGCCCACCGGCTCTCATCCAATTCGTGCTGCACCTCTGCGACGTCGTCCTGGTGATGACGGTCAATCCGGGGTTCGGCGGCCAGAGCTTTCTGCCCGAGATGCTGCCCAAGGTGCGCGAGATCCGCCGCATGGTCCGGGAGCGCGGCCTCGCTACCCGCATCCAGCTCGATGGCGGTATCAACGACGAGACCATCAGGGCCGGCGCGGAGGCCGGGGCCGACGTCTTCGTGGCGGGCTCGTACATCTTCGGCGCGCCGGATTACGCGGAACGGATCGCGGCCCTGCGCCTGGGCGCGGCCGCCGGCCGAACGGGGAGCGCAGCCGATGACGGATGCTAAGGTCAGTGCCGGACCCATGACGGTCTACGAGGATCCCGACGCCGTGGCGGAGGCCGTCGCGGCTTGGCTCCTCGTCGAAGCCTCCGCGAAGCAGCGGTTCACCGTCAGCCTTTCGGGCGGGTCGACCCCGAAGCGCCTCTACGAGAAGCTGGCGAGCCCGGCCTATCGCGACCGGTTCCCCTGGAGTCGGACGGAGTGGTTCTTCGGTGACGAGCGTTTTGTCCCGGCCGATGACAAGGACAGTAACTTCCGCATGGTCAAGGAGGCCATGCTGTCGAAAGTGCCGGTGCCCGAGGCCAACGTCCATGCCTTCGACACCGCGGCACCGAGCCCGGAGGAGGCGGCCTCCCGGTACGAGCGGACGCTGAAGGGCTTCTACGGTTCGGACAGGATCGACCCGTCCCGGCCGCTGTTCGACGTCACCTTGCTGGGACTGGGACCCGATGGCCACACGGCCTCGCTGATCCCCGGACAACCCGTGCTCGACGAACGCGAGACGTGGGTGGCTGCCGTCACGGAAGGGCGGCCCGAAGCCAGGCTCACGCTCACCTATCCGGCGATCGAGTCGTCGGCCGCCATCGCGTTCCTCGTGACGGGCGCCGAGAAGTCCGAGATGCTGGCCCATGTCCGGTCCGGTGCGGAGAACGTCCCGGCCGGACGCCTCAGGTCGAACGCGGAAGCCCATTGGTTCGTCGATCGGGCCGCGGCCGGCCTCGAGGATTGATGGCCGGCACCGCCGGCAGTTCCCGCGAACCTCCCCACGGCGCCGCGCTCGACATGCTGGGTTCGGCAGGGCGTGCGGCCGGCCGTCGATCGCCGTCGTTCCGGCATCCAAGCGCGCGCCTTCCCATTTCCCGACGCGCGGATTAAGCAGAAGCGGGATCGCCCACCCGAGGATGGTCCTCCGGGCCGGCAGAGTGCGTCTCGACCGAGCATGGGCTTCTTTCCCTTGAACGTCTCCGGGCCGGTCGGTGCCGACGTTCCGGCCGCGACGCTCGGCGGCGTGCCGGACCTTCTGCGACTTGGCGGGCGCCTGCCGACGATCGCGCGTCTCGACCGTCCGCCCGATCGCGTCGCCCAGGCGCGAGAGAGCCGCTCATGGCGGCGCGTCGCTCGCGGCGGCCTGTGGCCATCGATCGCGACGGTGGGCATCCACCTCGGTTTCGCGGTCGCCTTCACCTATCTGCTGATCTGGCGCGAAGAGATTCCGCGCCGGGAGATCGTGACCGAGGTCGAACTGGTCAAGGCCGCCCCGGAGCCGACGAAACCCGAGTTACGCCCGTCCGAACCGCCGAAGCCCCCGCTGCTGGCGCAGGATCAGAGTCCGCCCCAGGCGGCCGAGGCTCCGCAACCACCTCGACAGGAACCGAAGGCCTCGCCGCTTCCGCCCGATCCGATTGCGGCGTTGCAGCCACCGGAGCAACGTCCACGCCTTGTCGAGCCGCCGCCCGAGCCCGCGCGGGCCGCCACGCAGGCGCGTGACAACAAGACCGCCAACCTGGAACCCGACCGGCACCTCATCGACCAGGCGACCCACGAGGCGCGACCCGCCGAGGCGCCCCAAACGCTCACCACGGCCGATCCGCAGGCCGCCTTCACGGTGGCGCCCCGAACCGAACCCAAGCACGATCCCTTATCGAAGCCCGCGCCGGCCATTCCGGCCAAGGTCCCGAGCGAGACCGACAAACTGGCCGCTGCGCTGCCGATGGACACGAGCGCCATGCCGCTCACGTTTCGGGCCGTGCTGTCGGGCAACGGCGCTCAGATCAGCGCCGCCTATAAAGGGTTGGTTTATGGCCGCTTCAGTCGCAATCCGGAGATCAGCGAGCGAGCCCGGCGCCAGCACCTCAAGGGACAGGTCGTCGTCACATTCTCGATCGACGACGCGGGAAAGATCTCGACGCTGGAGGTGCTGCAATCGAGCGGAAATGCCGTCGTCGACGCACTAGGGCTCGACCTGATCCGCGCCGCAGCCCCGTTCCCGCCGCCTCCCCCCGAGGCCCAGCACAGCTTCACCCCGGCCCTCGCCTTCGGCGATTGACTCAAGCCCTCGACGATTCGAGGCGGGTTCCGCCGGCTGTCGGACCAGCCGCTGGACCTCGGCGCGCAACACCGGCAGCAGATCCGACTCGAACCAGGGATTCCGTTTCAGCCAGTGGCTGTTGCGCCAGGACGGATGCGGCAGCGGCAGCATGCGAGGCGCGGGACGCTCGAAGTAGCGGCGCCAATCCGCTACCGTCTCGCCGAGTCCCTGCCCGGCCGGACGCGCGATGCCGAGCCGTGGCGCGTGATAGCGGATGGCATGCAAACCGATGGCCAGGACGGTTTCGGTGGCGAGCAGCGCAGCGAAGACCTCGTCGTGCCACGCCGCCCGGCACTCCAGCCGCGGCGGCAAATCGCCCTTGCTGTCGTCATGGCCGGGAAAGCAGAAGCCCATGGGCAGGATGGCGACCCTTGACGGATCGTAGAAGCGGGCCTCGTCGAGCGCCATCCAGTGGCGCAGCCGCACGCCCGAGGGGTCCTGGAACGGGATGCCGCTCGTATGGGCGCGGATGCCGGGTGCCTGGCTGGCGATCACTAGCCTGACGTCTGCCGCAACCTGGAAAATCGGGCGCGGGGCGTGTGGCAGCAGGATCCCCCGAGGCTTCTCGACACAGATCCGGCATCCCCGCATGGCAGACGTCATGGCCGGCATTCCGAGTTCCTGCACTGCGTCGCTCACGGCCAGCTATTGGAAGGGGCGGCCTAAGCCGCGCGGAAGACCAGGGGTCGCGGCCACCGGCGGCGCCTTCCGAACATTCTCGGGGTTGTGTCAGCCGGTCATTAAGGTTTCCCGGCCATGGTGTCGATGGGGCCGATGGCTCCGGTGAGTGTGTCGATCCATGAATGACGTAACCGCGAATATGATCGAGCGCGGTCACGAATCCGATCCCGACAGATCGGCTCAGAGGCGACGCGTCGCATCGAGGATGCGAGAGGCCCGCGAGAAGCTCACCTCCAGCAACGGACAGCACGCTTTCGACTTCGAGCTGATGCGGATCTTCGCGGGCAGCCGCCGCGGCGCCACTCTGGCCGTGGTGGTTCTGGCGATCGCGACGGGCGGTTTTCTGGGGCTCTGGGTGGCGCGGACGCCCGCCGCGGTGTGGCTCGCCTTCACGCTTTCGTCCATCGTGCTGGCATCGGGTCTGGCCCATGTGTTCCTTCGGCGCGGAAACGCGAGCCAGAAGTCGAGCCCATGGAAGCGCCGGTTCCTCATCGCCGAAGCGCTTCAGGGGATCGCCTGGGCCAGCGGAGTGCTGCTGGTCACGAACATCCATGACGCGGCCGCGCAGACCTTCCTGCTCTTCGTGCTGCTGCTGGTGGGCGCCATGACGGCGATGATCTCGGCACCCATGCCGACGGCGGTCTATGCGGCGCTGTTTCCCATGACGATCGCCATTGCGGCCTATGCCCGCCCCGTCGTGGGATATCAGTTCCTTCCCGTGCTGGTCGTCGCCGGCGGCGCCCAGTTCTACTTCGTGGTCCTGGCGAAGCGGCTCTACGAGACCACGCTGGCGACCTTGTCGTTCCAGGCCGAAAAAGACGAGCTCATCGTCGAACTCGAGCAGTCCAAGCTGAACTCCGACGAGGCCCGCCGCCGCGCCGAGGAGGCGAGCCTCGCCAAAAGCCGCTTCCTCGCGACCATGAGCCACGAACTACGGACGCCGCTCAACGCCATCCTGGGCTTCTCGGAGGTCATGAAGGGCGAGCTTTTCGGCCAGCACAGCGTCGCGGTCTATCGGGACTATTCGGCCGATATCCATTCGAGCGGCCAGCACCTGCTCATGCTGATCAACGAGATCCTCGACCTGTCCCGCGTGGAAGCGGGGCGCTACGACCTGGCCGAGGAGCCGACGTCGCTGGCCCTGATCGTCGAGGATTGCCAGCATCTCCTCACGCTGCGGGCCAGCAAGCGGGAGATCACGATCCACGAAATGATGGAGCCCGAACTGCCGCCGCTCTGGGCCGACGAACGCGCCATCAGGCAAGTGGTGCTGAACCTTCTCTCCAACGCCATCAAGTTCACGCCCCAGGGCGGCACCGTGACCCTGAAGGTGGGCTGGACCGCGCAGGGCGGCCAGTATTTCGCGATTCGCGACACGGGTCCCGGCATCCCGGAAGCCGAGATCCCGATCGTCATGTCATCGTTCGGCCGCGGCACCCTGGCCCAGAAGAATGCCGAGGAAGGGTCCGGGCTCGGGCTGCCGATCGTCAAGGGCCTGGTGGAACTCCACGGCGGGTCCCTCACGATCAAGTCCAAGGTGCGGGAGGGTACCGAGGTGATCGTGATCCTGCCACCGGAGCGGGTCATCGACGCGCTGCCGGCCATCGACCCCGAAAGTCCCACGGAGCGGGCGCCGCGGACCGCGCGCCGGTCGCACCGTTCGGCGGCCTGAAAGCCGAAGCACCGGTCTCACGTCTTGTCGGCGACGCCCGCCTGGGCAAAGGTCGCCATGCCGGTGTGGCAGGCCAGCGCAGATCGCACCATGCCGGCCGCCAAGGCCGCGCCGGTGCCCTCCCCGAGCCGCAAACCGAGGTCGAGGATCGGCGCTTTTCCGAGCCGCCGCAGCACCTCTGCATGCGCGCCTTCGGCCGAGCGATGCCCCGCCACGCAATGGTCGAGCGCCGCGGGGTCCAGCGCGTGGAGCACGGCCGCGGCGGCACAGACCACGTAGCCGTCGAGGATCACGGGGATGCGCTCCGTGCGCGCCGCCAGGATGGCACCCACAATGGCGGCCACTTCGCGCCCGCCGAGCCGGCGCAGCACTTCGAGGGGATCGCCGAGATGATCGCGGTGCAACGCGACCGCGGTCTCGACCACGTGCACCTTGCGGGCCAGCCCCTCGTCGTCGAGCCCCGTGCCACGGCCGACCCAATCGCGCGCCGCGCCGCCATAGAGCGCGTGGTAGATCGCGGCCGCGATCGTGGTGTTGCCGATCCCCATCTCGCCCAGGCATAGGAGATCGGTTCCGTGGATCGCCTCCATGCCGAACGCGATCGTGGCGGCGCAGCCCGCCTCGTCCATTGCAGCCTCGCCCGCGATATCGGCCGTGGGGATCTCGAGCGCCAGTTCGAACACCTTCAGGCCGAGCCCGAGATGACCGCAGATCTGGTTGATCGCGGCTCCACCGGCCGAGAAGTTGGCCACCATGGCGGCCGTGACGGAGGGTGGGTAGGGCGACACCCCGCGCGCCACCACCCCGTGGTTCGCGGCGAAGACCGCGACCAGCGGTCGCGACGCGGTCGGGATCGTCTTGGCCTGGACGCCGCCGAGCCAGACCACGAGGTCGTCGAGGCGTCCGAGCGAGCCCGGCGGCTTGGTGAGTTCGGCGTCGCGCGACCTGATGGCCTCCTGTGCTTCCACGTCGAGGGGCGGCATGTGGGTCAGGAGGGCACGGATGTCGTCGAAGGGAAGGCCGCTGCTCGACATGGAAACCTGGAACTCCTGCGCGGGGAACGGGCCGTCATGGGGGAAAGCATGGACGGCAGGCATCGCGGCCCGCCCGGCCTTATGCCATAGTGGCGTCCGCACGCCACAGCCACGGACTTGAGACCGTACCGCACAGCCCTGCCCCCATGCGCCAGCTCGCGGCGGAAGTTCTGGCCTGCCTGCGCTTCTACACGCGTCTTCCCATTCCGGAGCCGCGGTTCGAAGCCGCGCATCGGTCCGAGCCTTTCAGTGGCGTGCTGCGCTGGGCGCCCCTCGCCGGCGCCGTCGTGGGGTCGTGCGGAGCCGCTGCTCTGATGACCTCGGCCGGCCTCGGTGAACCCGCCCTGGTGGCTGCGGCGCTCGCGCTCGTCGCCACGGTCATGGTCGGCGGTGGTCTGCACGAAGACGGGCTCGCCGACATGGCGGACGGCTTCGGTGGCGGCGCGACGGCGGCCCGGAAACTCGAGATCATGCGGGACAGCCGGCTTGGCTCCTACGGCGCCCTCGCGGTCTGCATGTCGCTGCTGCTGCGCACCGCGGCGTTGGCGGCCCTCATCGAACGGTCCGGTTCCGCGGCCGCAGCCGCGGATCTGGTCGCGGCTGCCGCGGCTTCCCGGGGCCTGGGCCTCATGCCCATGGCGCTGCTTCTCCCGGCTCGCCTCGATGGCCTCGCTCACACAGCCGGCCGGCTGGAACCGGGCGTGTTCCCCACAGCTTGCTTGCTGGCGGTCGGTATCGCCGTCGCGCTGCCGATGTGGGCGGGGGAAGCATTCACGCGACCGCTGACGGGACTGGCGCTCGCGACCCTGGCCTCGTTCGGCACCACGGCCCTCGCCCGCCGACAGATCGGCGGCCACACCGGCGACATCGCGGGCGCCGCTCAGCAACTCTCCGAGATCGCCTTCCTCATCGGCCTTCTCGTCGAACGGGCGCCGCGTTGATATCCACGCCCTGCATCGGTCCTGCATCATCGATGCGGCCACCGCCCGATGCGAAGGCTGCGGCCGCACCCTCGACGAGATCGCGGGTTGGAGCAGCTTGTCCGAGTCGCGGCGCCTCGCCATCATGGCGCAGCTTGCCGTGCGGAGCCGAACCGGAGCGGTCGAAGACTCGAAAGGGCCGGCGCCTTCGGACCGCCTCACGGGCCATAGGACCTCGACGGGTCGCTGATCGCGCCCAACGACGCTGCAACACGGCAACAGGATTGCGACGACGTGGACCCGAACGAACTGACCTCGTCGGACTGGATGCATATCCTGGTTTTCGGCGGCATCGCGCTCTACGTCGCGACCGTTTTACCAGCGTTGTTCCGTGGACGGTTTTCGGCGGGGCTGGCAGCACTGGCCTTCTGGGCCGCCGCGCTGTTCTCCGTCCTGGCCGGCTATTCCTACCGGTACGAACTCGGGACCGTCGCCGAACGCATCATGGCGGTGGTGATCCCCGGAACCGTCGTCGAGACCGGTGCCAGGGAAGTAACGGTCTTCCGGCAGCCCGACGGGCAGTTCCTGGTCGATGCCGGCGTTGGCGGCACCCGAATCTCCTTCGTGCTCGACACGGGTGCATCCTCCGTGGTGCTGCGCTCCGAGGACGCCGTCCGGCTGAAGATTCCGGTGAAGCGGCTCACCTACGACGTCGAGGTCGCCACCGCCAACGGACGCACCCTGGCGGCCGAGACGGTTCTGCCGTCGCTGTCGATCGGTCCGCTGATGCAGGTGCGGGTCAAGGCGCTGGTGGCCCGGCCGGGAGCCCTGCACGAGAACCTGCTGGGCATGAGCTACCTCGACGGGCTGCAGAGCTTCACGATAGCCAACGACAAGCTGATCCTGCGCGGACGCTGACCGGGGGCTGTAGGCTCACCGCTCCGACACCTTCTCCTTCTCGGGCCCGCCGGGGGCGCCGGGCCCGCCATCACCACCCCCCGGCGTCGCCGAAGCAGGCGGGCCGGCCTTCTTGGCGTCACCGCCGGCGGGGGTGCCCCCTTGCTGTCCGGGCGCGTTGTCGGGTTCGACCTTCACCTGCGCGCCATCGCCCAGCGAAGCCGGCGGGCTGACGATGAGGCTGTCGCCACCGCGCGGCCCCTCATCGATCTCGATCCCGGTGCCGAAATCCCGCCGGGTGTTGATCGGCACCATTTTGACCTTCTCCCTCCGAACTTTTGGCTGTTCTCCACGCAAAGTTTTCGCATGGTGCCGAGATCGCGATCACGGCGCGGAGGAGTCAGGCGGCGTCTTGGAGCGCGCCCCTCCCGGTCCTCACCCGGGCGAGGGCCTCGGTCACAACGGCGAGGCCGGCACCGCCTTTCGGAGCCTCGGTGGCAAGGTGGCGGCGCCAGGCCCGGGCGCCGGGCGTTCCGGCGAACAACCCGAGAAGGTGGCGCGTCATGTCGTGCAGGCGAACGCCTTCCCTCAACCTTCGATCCATATAGGGCATGAAGCGCTCGACTGCCTCGAAGCCGTCGGCCACGGGCCGCTCGGCACCGAAGAAACGACGGTCGACGTCGAGCAACAGGTCCGGTGCCCCGTAGACGGCTCGGCCCAGCATGGCGCCGTCGAGCAGCGCGAGGTGCTTCTCGGCCTGATCGTTGTCCGTGATGCCGCCGTTGATCGACACGAAAAGGCCAGGCCGCGCCCGCTTGAGGTCGTGCACCAGGCCATAGTCGAGCGGCGGGACGTCGCGGTTTTCCTTGGGCGACAGCCCCTGCAGCCACGCTTTGCGGGCATGGACGACGACTCCGTCGACCCCTGCCGCGACGACCGCCGCGACGAGCCCGTCGAGGGCCTGCCGCGGGTCTTGATCGTCGACGCCGATGCGGCACTTCACGGTCACGGGCACCGCGACCGCGCCCTTCATGGCCGCCACGCAACGCCCGACGAGGTCGGGCTCCCGCATCAGGCAGGCGCCAAAGCGGCCGTTCTGCACGCGGTCGGACGGGCAGCCGCAGTTCAGGTTGATCTCGTCGTAGCCGAGGCCTTCCGCGATCCTTGCCGATTCGGCGAGGTCCCGCGGATCGCTGCCGCCGAGTTGTAGTGCCACGGGATGTTGGGACGGGTCGTAGCCGAGAAGCCGCTGCCGCGGGCCGTGCAGCACGGCACCGGTCGTCACCATTTCGGTATAGAGCAGCGCCCGCCGGGTCAGGATGCGATGGAAGGTCCGGCAATGCGTGTCGGTCCAGTCCATCATGGGGGCGATGGAATAGCGGGCGGAGGGCGGAACCGTCTTGGTAGGGCTATGGTTCACGAGGGCCATCGGAAGCTCGGTGCGGCTTCAGACGACACGTTTCGGAGCCGCCCGCAAGGTTTTCGACGCGCCATCGGAGCCACCGTCCGGTTTCGACGACGCTGACGGATGTGACATTACTGAGCCCTGCAACACGCGGCGACGGTCGCCGGTTGCCTCGTTTCCGAGGCCGTGGCACGATGTCAGGCTTCGGTCCAAGGCCACGTTGACGTGGGAAGTTTTACCACTATCGTGACTCAGCTTCGACTCGGTGAAGGGTGACGTTCGGTCCCCGATGATGCGGGATTGGCGGATGCGTGTTTGGGTGCCGGGATGGGCGGCAGCGGCGTTGGGCTTGGCCGGCTGCGCGACGCTGACGCGGGGAATGTCCGACCAGGTCGCGGTCCTGTCCGACCCGCCCGGCGCCACCGTGACCACGACGCTCGGCAAGAGTTGCACGACACCCTGCTCGCTGGATGTCCGGCGCGATGCGACTTTCACCCTGACCATGACGAAGCCCGGATACGAGGGCCGCACCGTTGCCGTGACCACGCGGCTATCGGGGGGCGGCGCAGCGGCAGCGGCGGAGAACATCGCGACGGCGGGCCTCGGTCTCGCGGTCGATGCCGCAACCGGAGCGACGCTCGAACATGTGCCCGGCGCGGTGAGCGTGACGCTGCAGCGCATTGGCGCCTCGGACTCGACGGCGAGAGCGAAAGCGCACCGGCCCGGTTCACCCGTCTCCCCCGCAATCTGATGGGCCGCGCCATGGATCTTCGCCCGGTCTGCCTCGTCGTATCGGCGGTGCTCGGGCTCGGCGGCTGTGCGACCCTCGATCACGGCACCACCGACGACGTGCCGGTCGTGAGCGACCCGCCCGGCGCCAGCATCTCGTCCTCGACCGGAACGATCTGCACCTCGCCCTGCATCGTGTCGGGACCCCGCCGCGAGAGTTTCGTCATCACGGTCGCCAAGCCGGGCTACGTCACTCAGGCGGTGGTGGCGGCAGCCAAGCCGAACGAGGGTGCTGTCGCGGCGGCATCCTCGACCGACCTGACGCCCGACATCCTCGGCCGCATCGTCGACGTGCAGGACGGAACCTACTACACGCACGTTCCTGCCGCCATCGTGGTCAAGCTCGTTCCGACCAAGTGAGCGCCATGGCTAGCGGCCGGCGCTCCTCTCGTCCTTTCTCGCCGCCGGGTGGTCCGTCTTTCGGCGTGGCGGGCTCTCTGGCGCATGCCGCCCACAGCGTGACATGCGCTAGCCAGGCTACCGGACTCACGCCTCGTACCACCGGTGGAGCGCCGGGTGGTTCGCCCTTCTCCCGCCTGCGGGAGAAGGGCGAACCACCCACGTTGAGATCTGTGATCCGATAGCGGCGCCGTAAGCAGGCGCGGCCCTACTCCACGGTGACGGATTTCGCGAGGTTGCGGGGCTGATCGGCATCCTTCCCCATGAAGACCGCCGTGTGATAGGCGAGCAACTGGATCGGAATCGCGTAGACGATCGGGGCGAAGGTCGGCGCCATGTCGGGCATGACGATCGTGGCCTGGAGGTGCACGGCCGAGGCTTCGGCGGCATGCCGGTCGCCGATCAGCATCAGGCGGCCGCCGCGGGCCGCCACCTCCTGCATGTTCGACACGGTCTTCTCGAAAACGGCATCGGGCGGGGCGATGACGATCACCGGCATGTCCTCGTCCACAAGCGCGATCGGCCCGTGCTTGAGTTCGCCCGCCGCATAACCTTCGGCATGGATGTAGCTCAATTCCTTGAGCTTCAGCGCTCCTTCGAGCGCCAACGGAAAGGCCGTGCCGCGGCCGAGGTAGAGCACGTCGCGAGCCCGGGCGAGGTCGTGCGCCATGTGCTCGATCTCGCGCTCGTGCTTCAGGGCTTCCGCGATCAGACCCGGCAGGGCCAGGAACTCATCCACGTAGCGGCGCTCGTCCTCGCGCGACAGCGTTCCCCGCGCCCGCCCGAAGGCTAGGGCCAGGCAGGCCAGCACCGCCAATTGGCAGCTGAACGCCTTGGTGGAGGCGACCCCGATCTCCAGCCCGGCCAGGGTCAGGGCTTTCACGTCCGACTCGCGCGCCATGGTGGAGGTGCCGACATTGACCACGCCGACGATGGTCTGGCCCTGGCTCTTGGCATAGCGCAGCGACGCCAGCGTGTCGGCTGTCTCCCCCGACTGCGAGATCACGATGGTGACGCCGTCCGGGGTCATTGGCGGCTCGCGGTAGCGGAACTCGGATGCGACGTCGATGTCGACCGAGATCCGGGCGATGCGCTCGAACCAGTATTTGGCCGTGAGGCCCGCGATATAGGCAGTCCCGCAGGCCACGATGGTGAGCCGGTCGACCTTGGCGGGGTCGAATGGCAGTGCGAAGGGCAGCGCCACCGCGCCGGCCGAGAGGTCCGTGTAATGCGCCAGGGTCCGGCCCACGACCTCGGGCTGCTCGTGGATCTCCTTCGCCATGAAATGGCGATAGTTGCCCTTGTCGATCATGAAGGCCGAGGCGAGGCTCTTCTGGCGAGGCCGCGCCACACGCCGATCCTCCTCGTCGTAGAACTCGACCGAGTCCCGCGTCAGGACCACATAGTCGCCATTTTCTAAATAGGTCACTTCGTCGGTGAAAGGCGCCAGGGCCAGGGCATCCGAGCCGAGATACATCTCGCCCTCGCCGTAGCCCATCGCCAGAGGCGCGCCGCGGCGCGCGCCGATCAAGAGGTCGTCCCTGCCGTTGAAGAGGAACGCCAGGGCGAAGGCGCCTCGCAGGCGCGGCAGGGCCGCCGCCACGGCCTCGGCCGGTTCCTTGCCGCTATCGAGTTCCTCGCTGACGAGGTGGGCCACGACCTCCGAGTCGGTCTCGGTTTCGAACCTGCGGCCGCGCGCCGTCAGTTCCTCGCGCAGCTCGCGGAAGTTCTCGATGATGCCGTTGTGCACGATCGCAACCCGCTCGCTCGCGTGCGGGTGAGCGTTGATCTCGGTCGGTTTGCCGTGCGTCGCCCAGCGGGTGTGGCCGATGCCGATCGTGCCGCGCAGGGGATGGTTCGACAGGCGGAGTTCGAGGTTCTTGAGCTTCCCCGAAGCCCGGCGCCGGGTCAGCTCACCCCCTTCCAGCGTCGCGATGCCGGCCGAATCGTAGCCGCGATATTCGAGCCGCTTCAGGGCGTCCACGATCTGGTCGGCTACCGGGCCGGCGCCAAGGATCCCCACGATGCCGCACATTCAAGGTCCCTCATTTCGGCGATCCGATCCGGCAGTTTAGACCGGGCCGCCCTTTCCGCGCAAAATAAACCGGATCAGCCTTTCCGTGCGGCCTGCTGGCGCGCTGCCCGCAGCGCCGCGCCGCGCCCGTCCTTGGTGGTCTGCCGGGCACGGCCGAGCGCCAAGGCGTCGTCCGGCACATCGTCCGTTATGGTGGACCCCGACGCCACATAGGCGCCCTTGCCGATCCGGACCGGGGCCACCAGCGCGGAGTTGGAGCCGATGAAGGCGCCGGCCCCGATCTCGGTGCGGAACTTGCCGTAACCGTCGTAATTGCACGTGACGGTGCCGGCCCCGATATTGGCGCCCGCGCCGACGCTGGCGTCCCCGATGTAGCTCAGATGGCTGACCTTGGCGCCGTTCTCGATGCGGGCGCTCTTCACCTCGACGAAGTTGCCGACCTTGCTGCCGTGCTCGAGGACGGCACCGGGCCGCAGCCGGGCGTAGGGCCCGACATCGGCCTTGGGCCCGATATGGGCGCCCTCGAGATGCGAGAACGCATGGATCACGGCACCGTCCTCGACCATCACTCCGGGGCCGAAGACGACGTGGGGCTCCACCGTGACGTCGCGGCCGA